>Ga0302289_1000391_pt1 | contig 20153 bp, 20 predicted proteins | sample III_Fen_N1_2_FD_194552 | JGI IMG/M metagenome (GOLD analysis project Ga0302289, IMG submission 194552) | Peat permafrost microbial communities from Stordalen Mire near Abisko, Sweden - III_Fen_N1_2 | ecosystem: Environmental > Terrestrial > Soil > Wetlands > Permafrost | place: Sweden: Abisko... | reverse complement strand
ACAGGAAAAAGACAAGGGAGCGCAGGCATTTCGGCAGATAGCATGCAGACATTCCGTCAGGACTATATCGAACTGGCGCAATAGTGTATGCTAGTACCACAAACTATCAAAAGGGGAACTGCCATGAACAGCATCAACACCGTAACTTTGTCGCATCACTGGATACAGGAACACGTCAAAGCTGGCGATTTCTGCATCGATGGAACTGCCGGAAAAGGCAACGATACCGCCTTTCTCTGTGAAGCGGTCGGTCCGACCGGACGCGTAATCGCTTTTGATATTCTGGAAGAAGCTGTGCAGTACACCCGTTTTCGCCTGGTTGAACGTTGCCTTGACAGCATCGGCACGGTCATCTGTGACAGCCACAGTCATATGGACCGCTACGCTGAACCGGACACCGTCGACTGCATCGTGTTCAACTTCGGGTATTTTCCGGGCGGAGACCGTTCAAAATTCACACTCGCCGATACGAGCGTCGAAGCAATCACAAAGGGCCTAACCCTTCTGAAAAAAGACGGCATTATGTGCCTGTCCGTCTATTACGGCGGCCTCAACGGACTCGGCGAGCGCGACGCAATATTCGCCTGTCTCAAAGCGCTCAATCCGAAACAATTCACGGTCATTATGTGTGAATTCTATAATCGTACCGGGAACCCGGCATACCCTGTCTACATCAAAAAAGGTTCATATTGAGCAAATAGTACACTGCGACGCCGGTTCCGACCCCGAAAATAGTGCTGCTCAGCACATCCGACAGGAAGTGTACGCACAAATACAATCTTGAAAAGGCAATGCCCGCCGCAACGATAAGCGCAATGACGCCCAGAAGAGGCAGATACAAACATACGGCTGTCGCCGCAGCAAAAGAAGAATAGGCGTGTCCGGACGGAAAAGAATAGTCAACCGGATGTTCAATAATCGTGTCGCAGCTGTCCCGTAAAGTAAACGGTCTCGGCCGGCGAACCATGTTTTTCAACAGCAAATTGCCAAAGAAAGAACTGACCAGAAGCGAGAAGAAAATGGCTTCTGCTGCCGGCTGACTTTTTTTCGAAAAATAGAGGAGTCCTGCTGTCAAAAACCAGATAAATCCAAAATTTCCGCAAATCGAAAGCAGGGGCATAACAAAGTTGCCCGCCCTCGTGCGGAGATGTGAATAGATCCAGTCAAGGACCCTCCAGTCATTCTCTTGAATCCTAGACAGCATAGTATTCAACCCCATTGTGTTTTATAAAAGTTTAACCTGTGAAGCATTTACAAGTCAAGTGAGAGTATATCGTTTTGCTTGCTCTCTCAGGACTTCCGTCCTTCGAATGTCGCAAGAAAACGATATACTCTCACAGTTGGGCGCTTCGCGCCAAGGAAGGAGATTTCGTTCCTTAGCGCCCGTCGGGCGCCAGACAAAGAAGAGATCGCGAAGAGCGCCTCCGCATCTCGCGCAGCGAGGAGGACAGCGCCGGAGCAGCTTTTTCGACGCTGTTTCGGATTTCTCTGTGACACGTTATAATAGTTCCATGAATATGAATCGATTCACGAACATACAGATCGGGAACCGCACGTTGTGCGGGAATGTGGCCCTTGCGCCGATGGCGGGTACGAGCGATGTGACTTTTCGCTCAATTTGCCATGAGCTGGGGGCTTCTTTGGTGTGTACGGAACTGGTCACGGCCAGGGGCATCCGCTACAATCCGACGATGGAGAAGTCATACCGTTATCTGGAGATTGATCCGGAGCGGGAAGGCCCTGCGGCGATTCAGCTTTTCGGGCAGGAAGTCCGGGATTTTGCAGAGGCGATTCCGCTGATTCTGGAGCACCCGGTGTTGGGGAAGGCCAGCTTCATCGACCTGAATATGGGGTGCCCGGTACCCAAAGTTGTGAAGACCGGGGCGGGGTCGGCGCTGATGCGCGACCTTCCGCTGGCGGCGGCCATTCTTGGAGCAAGTGTCGCTGCGGCTGAACCGTACGGCGTGCCGGTAACCGTGAAGTTTCGTAAAGGCTGGGACGAGGCACATGTGAATGCGGTGGCGTTTGCAGGGATGTGCAGGGATTTCGGTGCGGCGGCGCTGACAATCCATGGACGGACGCGGGATCAGATGTATCACGGACTCGCGGACTGGGACTGTATTGCACAGGTGGTGCAGGAGCTCAAGGGTTCCGGTGTGCCTGTTTTCGGGAACGGCGATGTGAAGGACGGTGAAAGCGCGCGGCGCATGTTGGAGTATACCGGTGTGGATGGGGTGATGATCGGGCGGGCCGCGCAGGGGAATCCGTGGATCTTTGCCGAGGTGCGCGCTGCGCTTTTCGGCGGAATGCCGACAGCGGAGCCGCCGCCGCAGGCGCGTGCGGATATGATTCGCCGTCATATGACGGGCATGATCGGCAAGTTGGGCGAAGAAACTGCGATTCGCGAAATGCGGGCGCAGATTGCGTGCTATTTTCACGGACAAAAGAAAGCCGCCGTGTATAAGACGGCGGCGATGCAGGCGGTTACCTATCAGGAAATCGATGGAATTCTCAACCAATGGGTTGCGGCCGTTACTTCATAAAGCCTCCAAGCAGACCACGAACCAGACTTCGGCCGATTTGTCTCCCGGCAGAGTTCAGTGCGGATGAGACGGCTTTTTCGGCGACGGAAGTTTTTTTGCGGACGGGTGCGGTTCTGGCCGGCGATTTATTGACGGGACCGGAGGCGGCTTTCTGCTGAATAGCCGCTTCTTCTGTTGTCTTTTGCAACTGATATTTCTTCATAAGAAGTTCATAGGCGGATTCGCGGTCCAGTACCGTCTCATATTTGCCGTAGAGTGGGGATCCCTGCACGTGGGCGGCGATATTCAAGTCTCCTGCCGGGCCGATGAAGCTCTGCGGAGGCAGGATGAATGCGCGTTCCACAATGCCGGGAACGCCTTTTTCATCGAGGAAGGAGACCAGCGCTTCGCCGACGCCCAGCTCGGTGAGGACGGTTTCCGTATCGAATGCCGGGTTGACGCGGAAGGCCTGCGCGGCGGCGTGGATGTTTTTCTGTTCGGCTGGCGTATAGGCGCGCAGAGCATGCTGCACACGGTTGCCCAGCTGGGCAAGAACACCTTCCGGAATATCGGCCGGACTCTGTGTGATGAAATAGACGCCGATGCCTTTGGAACGGATCAGCCGGATGACCTGTTCGACTTTTTCAAGAAGGAATGGCGGTGCATCGCGGAAAAGCAGATGGGCTTCGTCGAAGAAAAAGACCATCTTCGGCTTATCCAGATCGCCTGCTTCGGGCATGGTCTCGTATAATTCCGACAGGAGCCAGAGAAGGAAGGTCGAATAGAGCAGCGGGTGTGTGAAAAGGCTGGTGGCCGTCAGGATATTGACATAGCCGCGGCCGCTGTCGTCTGTACGGATCCAGTCGGTAATAGAAAAGCCGGGTTCGCCGAAAAACATGTCCGCGCCCTGATCTTGGAGCAGTGCCAGACTTCTCTGGATTGTGCCGATCGTAGCTTTGCTGACGTTGCCGAATTCGAGTGTGAACGAGTCTGCGTTATCGCCGACGTACTGCAGCATTAGTCGCAGGTCTTTCAGATCCAGAAGAAGAAGTCCCTGTGCGTCTGCGATACGGAACACCATGGACAGGACGGACCGCTGCACGTCAGATAGTTCCATCATGCGGCCCAGAAGAAGAGGACCCATTTCAGACACGGTGACACGGACCGGATGGCCCTGTTTGCCGAAAACGTCAAAAAAAGCGGTCGGATACGGCTTGTATTTCCAGTCAGTGATCGGGAATTTAGCGATTCGTTCCTGCATTTTCGGACTGTCCTGACCGATCAGACAAAGGCCGGACATATCGCCTTTAATATCGGCGAGAAAGACAGGGACACCCAGATCGGAGAAGGATTCCGCCATGACTTTCAGTGTGACGGATTTGCCCGTGCCGGTCGCGCCGGAGATGACTCCGTGACGGTTGGCCATGGCCGGCTGGATGAATACCTGCGGCTGTGATCCGGCAATCCAGAGCTTATTGTCCTGTTTCATGCGAAGTCCTCCTTTATCATGTGCGGTCCCGGGTTAGAGACTCGAACGGATGCGGTCTGCAACAACTTTCGCGCAGATCTCGTGTGATACGGACAGAGGGTGATTGTTGGTGCCGGGTTCTGCACCGGATGCATCCGGCAGAAGAATCGTCTCAAATTGCGTAATTCCGAGTTCGTAAAGAATGCCTTTGGCTTTTTCGATCGTTGGCCAGAGCGCATGGTCGGTTCATGCAGTTATTCTATCGCAAAAGGCAGAAGGATAAAAGGGATAATGCCAAAGGCGGGCAGTCCGGATATCAAATCCAAACCACCCGCCCCTTTATGCATTTACGGCAAAACTCTTAACGGGCGCTGCCCCTCTTGAAAAGATTCACAATCGCGAGAAGTACAACCGCGCCGAAGACGGCAACCACAAAACTGGTGATGTTAAATCCGGTTATGCTCCAGCCGTTCACGAAGAAACTCATAAGAAAGCCTCCGAGAAAAGCTCCGATAATACCGACCACAATGTTTGCAATCAGCCCCATGGAACCGTTCTTTTTCATAATCATACTTGCGACCCAGCCGGCTAATCCGCCGAAAACCAACCATGCAATTATTTCCATAACCAAACCTGCCTTTCTTTATGGCTTAATAGCCGTTGCGTCTCTTCTTTTATGTCACTTTAAGTATACACCTTGATTGTGAACATATTGCATTTGTATCAACAATATCGAAAAGTTTAGAGGTGCAGACCGGAATCCGGCATTGGAACGGGCAGCCGGAAGGAATTGTGTTATAGCCGGAAGAAGTGTACACTATTTTCAGTGAACGAGGGTATGGACGATCCTATTCCGACGAGGAATTTCCGGGCATCGGGATACTCGGCCTACTTAGAGGGGAGACGCAGATTGGCAAGGGATTTTTGTGACAGCAGCATTATCCATGAGGATGTTGTGGAGAAAGTCCGCAGCCAGCTTATGTCGCCGGTTCTCCGGACGGAAATGGCTGATTTTTACAAAATTATGGGCGATGCAACACGCATCAGCATATTGCACGCGCTGTCTTTTTCCGAAATGTGTGTCTGCGATATTTCCGTCCTTCTGCAGATGAATCAGTCAACGATTTCTCATCAGCTGAAGACCCTCCGGCAGACGAGACTCGTCACTTCCAGACGCGAGGGGAAAGTAGTCTACTATTCCCTGAACGATGAACACGTTCAGAAAATCATTGAATTGGGCAGAATACATTTGGTGGAGTGAGGTATCGGTATGTTTACAGCGACTTTGTTAGTTTCTCTCGTGATCGGTGTGGTTCTTTGTTTTTTCGGATATCGGTTTTTCCGGCTTGCGATGACGCTGGCGGGATTTGTTCTGGGTGCCGGAGTGGGCTATTTTGTTTTCAGCCTGACGTCCAAATATCTTCCCGGCAAAGAGAATGTTCTGTGGGTGCTCCTATTTATGGGCGTCGGCGGCATTCTTCTCGGACTGCTCTCCTATAGTATTTATAAAGCGGCACTATTCTACATTACAATGTTTGTTACTGCTTTCGTCGTACTCAAGACGTTCCTGCTGACCATGGCTTCGGGTGTCGGTATTACTGCATTCCTCGTCGTGATGTTCGGACAGTCCAAAGCCGGAAGCGCATCCAATGCAGTTACGGATTATTCCGTCGGCGGCAGCACCATCGGTGACGCAATCAATAAGGCGATTGATAAATTGCCCGGATCCACGCAGATCGGGAAATTCTGGGTCGTCGTCGGATTCGCCATTCTGATCGGGGTGATTGTCGGAATTATTGTCTGCCTGATGCAGAAGCCCGCAATCATTGTTATAACGTCTCTTTTCGGAGGACTGCTGATTACGCAGGGTCTGTTCTCCATCATCCAAAGCTTCGGATCCTTTAACGCCAATGCGGAAACCTTCGTAAAGACCCTTGCGGTCGGAAGCGGAGAGCCTGCATTGTCTACGATCGTAGCTGTGGCATTCATTCTGCTCGGTATTCTGACGCAGTTTAAGACCGCGAAAAAAGCGAAATGAGTATGCCTGTGCATGGCTCACGGGGATTTATGCACAGGCAAATCGCGCTCGATACATCGTGCGGTGAATGACGGATTCTACTTTATAATTTGTCCAAAGCTTTTAGAATTCCATAAAGAATAGCCTGAGGTCTCGGCGGACAGCCGGGCACATAGACATCTACCGGCACAATGCAGTCAATGCCATTGTTCGTCGCGTAGGTGTCTTTGAATATGCCGCCGCTGCAGGCACAGGCGCCCACGGCGACCACAAGTTTCGGATCGGGTGCAGCGTTATAGGTTTTCACAAGTGCCAGCTGCATATTCCGTGTCGCTGTTCCTGTGACAAGCAGCATGTCCGCGTGTCTCGGCGAAGCGACAAAATGAATGCCGAGTCTTTCGATATCGTTGAACGGATTGTTCAGAGCGTTGATTTCATAGTCGCAGCCGTTGCATGAACCGGAGTCCACTTCGCGGATCTGCAGGCTTCTTCCGAAGATCTTCTGGATTTTTGCGGTAAGTTCAGAGGATATAATTTCATAGGATGCATCCGGAAGGATTTGCTCGTCGATGACGAGGGCATTCTGCCGTAGGGCGCATCTGTCCTTTTCGGCCATTTCAAACCGGGTCGTCATTGCCGCGGCACCGGCCGGGCAGACATCTTCGCACAGCGTGCAGAATACACACTCGTCGTAATTGATGCCGATTGCGCCGGACGGTTTGTCCCATACGATCGCACGGGACGGGCAGCGCTCCACGCATTCGCCGCAGCGCGTACACTTTTCCGGATCAATTACGGGGGCACAGGCAAACTTACCGGAATCCGGAGGATTCTGCGGATAATTCTGTGTGAGCCTCGGGTACTGCAGTATTTTCCTTGTTATTTCAAACATGCGGTTCTCCTTGTCTACAAATCATTTCCGGCATAGGACAGATTAAAGCTCTTGTTGATCAGAGGGAAATCCGGGACAATATTGCCTTTGACGGCATGGCATACGGCCGGCCAGTTGCAGAAGGACGGTGTGCGGATTTTGTACCGGAAGATCGTGTTATTTTCTCCTGTCATAATCCAGTGGATATTCTCACCTCTGGGAGACTCGGTGATACCGAATGCGGACATATAGGGGGCCACAGAGCCGACCGGTTCCAGTACTTTGCCGGACGGCATCGATTCCAGCGCTGCGAAGATAAGATCGATGGATGCGAAGCACTCTTCGATCTTTACATTCATCCGGCAGTTCACATCGCCGTTATTGTGTTCCGGTACGGTGAAATCGAGACGCTTATATGCCTCGCCCGGGAATGACTTTCTGACATCGCTCCTAACACCGGATGCACGTGCGGCCGGTCCGACGGCATGCAGATCAGAGGCGGCTTTTTGAGACAGAATTCCCGTGTTTTCGACCCTGTCAATGAACATACTGTTTGATTTCATGATCTCCGCCGTATCGGTAAGTTCCCTTTTGATTCTCTTCAGCTGTTCGGTCACGGCGGATTCCCTGCCGGCGGTAAAATCTTTTCGTACACCGCCGAGCTTGTTTACGCCGCGCAAAAAACGCATACCGCACAGTTCGTCCGCGATCAGATATGACCAGCCCCGCATCATGCGGAATTGAAAGGCTGCAAATCCATAAGCGGTATCCAGACAAATGCCGGCCAGGTCTCCGAGGTGGCTGGTAAGTCTTTCAAGTTCGGCAAAAACAACCCGTATATACTCCGCACGCAGCGGAATCTGTACATTTGCGATTTTTTCAATGGCACGGCAATAGGCGAAGGAGTTGGCGAAAGTCTCATCTCCGGATATACGCTCCGAGACGTACAGGCATCGTTCGATGCTCTGTCCTTCGCTCATTTTTTCGATACCCTTATGCACATAATAGAGCTGCGCTTCCAGATGAATAATCGGTTCACCGGCTACGCTGAAACGGAAGTGTCCCGGCTCGATAATGCCGGCATGGACCGGGCCCACGGGAATCTCGAAAACACCCTCGCCCGACACCTTCGTGAAGGCAACGGTTTCTTTGGCAAATGCAAGACGCTGTTTTCCGTCGAAGGACTTGCGAAGCGGATATTCACCGTCCGGCCAGTTGCTATGGAAGACAAGACGTTTGGCATGGGGATGTCCAACTGGTGTCAGCCCGAACATATCGTGGATCTCGCGCTCATACAGTGCTGCCGCGGGAATGATTCTGCTGATGGACAGGAATTCTTCATCCGCAGGTTCGATCAGCGTGATGAGTGTCACAAGAACGCCTTTCTCCTCATCCGAAAACACATAATAAATGGCATATTGACCGCAAAGCGCCGTCTCGTCATTGGCAAACATCGAGACAAGCGGGTAATGCAGCGCAGTATATAGATACGTCGAAATGTCCGGAATTTTGGCCGGATTTGCATACATGCTGCATTCGTCAGCGCGTGAACCCGGCTTCTTCTTGATATCGGCTGCAAATAATTCCGACAGTTTTTCGTATATTTCCGTATACATCGTAAGATTACCCTCCAATTATTATTTTTTCGGCCATATTGAGGAGCGTTTTCATTTCGTTCGGAATAAAGAGACCGGTAACGGTGATGATCACCAGGAGTGCGGCCACTGCGACAACACCGGGGATGTTGAGTTCACCGGGTTCGACGGCCGGCGCCGTGTTTTTGCCGTAAAACATTTTGAACATGGTCAGGGCAATACCTGTAAAAATAATCGCGAGAAGCAGAATGACCAGCATCCCGACAAAGAAATTATGTTTCTCGAAGATGGATGTGATAATGACGAACTCGCTGGCAAAAACACTGAAAGGCGGCGTTCCGGCGATAGCGAATAATCCGAGGAGGAATACCGTTCCCGTAACGGGAAGGACCTTCAGCATACCGCGGATATGGGATATTTCTTTGGTCTGATATTTCTGCAGAACATTGCCGGAAGATAAAAACAGCATGGATTTGGTGAATGAGTGATTCACCATATGGAGTAAACCGCCGAATATCGACAGCGGCGTAAAGATTCCGAAGGCAATTGCGATAATTCCCATATGTTCGATGCTGGAATAGGCAAGAAGCCGCTTATAATCCTTCTGTGTCAGAATGAACAGCGTAGCGGCCAATATGGAAAGAACGCCGGCACCGATCAGGATTCTGCCCGTGAATGTGCTGTTCCCGAAGCTGCGGTTGACGATCGCAACGGTGCGGATGATGCCGTACATTGCGCAGTTCAGCAGCACACCGGACAATAAGGCGCTGATAGGCGAAGGTGCCTGGCTGTGGGCGTCCGGAAGCCATGTATGCATGGGAGCGAGACCGGCTTTCGTCCCGAATCCGATGAGAATGAAGATAAAGGCAAGCCGGAGCGCGGAACTGTTCAGTACGGACGCATGACTGTACAGCGCCGTCCAGTCCAGATACTGTGAGCTTTTCAGAACATCGATGGAGGAGAGCTGCAGGAAAATAATGCCGAGCAGCGCGATCGCAATGCCGACCGAACAGATGATGATATATTTCCAGGCGGCTTCGACAGCATCTTTTCCGTTATGAAAACCAACCAGAAATGTGGAAGCCAGCGTTGTTGCTTCAATCGCGATCCACATGATGCCGATGTTTCTGACGGTTAAGGCGAGCATCATCGTAAAGATAAAGGTGTACATCAGGATATAGTACAGACGGAATCTTCCGGCATCCACTTTCCCGTGCCTATATTCTTCCTCGAGATACCCGATGGAGTAGATACTTGTCATGAGCCCGATCACAGCAACAATGTCGACCACGAGGGCACTGAGCGCGTCGATGTAAATAAATCCGCCCGCCGCCGGATAAGTTACCGTTCCGAAAAGCAGCACCTGCCGGGTAATCCATGCGGCGGCAATCAGCATAAGTGCGGATGCGGTCACGCTGACGGTATATTGCATCGGCCGGCTCTTTACCAGAGAAAAAAGCAGAACCGCAAGTGCGGGCACAGCCAGTAAAACAAATCCCATGATGTTACCCTCTCAAGTTTTTCAGTTTGTTTATGTCAATGGAATCGAATTTTTCATTGATTTTGAAAACCATAATGCCGAGAATCATGACAGCGGATAAAAGGTCGACAAACATGCCCATGTCAACGATAAACGGCATACCCTGTGTCGCAAACATGGCCGTTACGAAGATGCCGTTTTCAATGACGAGGAAGCCGACGATCTGACCGATCGCTTTTTTGCGGCTGATCATAAAGAACAGCCCGATCAAAATCAGGGACACCGAGTTGACTACGCGCATATTCTCTGTTCCTGTGTTGATTCCATCGGTTTTGGACAGGGCGAAGTACGTGAATACAACAATCATGCAGCAGCCGAGAATAAGAATCGGAATGTTGAGGAAGAAGTCCTTTTCAACCTTATATTCAACGTTGGCGTATACACGGTGCAGCAGTCGGGGAATGTAGATGACCTTGATCGCGATTATGACGGCGCACACGACCAGAAGGTCAACCCGTCCCTCATGAATCAGGCTGTTGACCCCCAGAATACCGGCGGCCAGAGCGATCATCGCGGACTGGAACCGGAAGGTCCGGATATGCGATTTGATCCTCTTGTTTGCCATGAGAACAAAGGACGACAGCAGCAGCAGAACGGACAGAATATCGAGATAACTGGACATTTTTACCTCCCCAAAACGAAATACTGAATGAATCCGAGAAATGACACGATAAAAGCAAGTGCGGCCAGATTCGGAATGCTGAAGAGCCGCAGCTTGACCGTATGCACTTCGATAACGGCGATCAGGATGGAAACGAGAATCACCTCGATCAGATAGACAAGAAGTGATACGGCAATCGCGGCAAAGCCGGACAGACCGTACAATGCAATCATCTGGTCATGAGGGACGTATATATTGACCAGAAGTGTGATAAAGACGAGCTGCCTGATCGAAGCGGAGAGCTCCATCAGAGCAAGGTCTCTGCCCGAATATTCCAGAATCATGGCCTCGTGGACCATTGTCAGTTCAAGATGTGTGGACGGGTCGTCAACCGGAATTCTTGACGTCTCCGCGATGATAATCATACAAAGAGCGGCAAACCCCAGAATATACACAGGGTGAAGGAGCGGGATGCCGACGCCCGCCGTAAAGTGCATGATCTGAAAAATGGAGGTTGACTTGGCAATCAGCCCGACAGTAAACAGCGTAACCAGTAAGGACGGCTCTATGAGCGCGGAAATCATGGCCTCACGGCTCGAGCCCATACCGCCGAAAGTGCTGGCGGTATCCAGCGCGGCAAGCATCATGAAAAAGCGCCCCAATGCCAGAACGGAAACAAATAGAATCATATCTCCTGCGTATCCCTGCGATTCCGGCCATGCTGTGACGGGCACAAACAGCGAGGCAGCAACCGCGGATGCAATCGCAATGTACGGAGCTGCCCGGAATATCCAGGAAGCAACATCGGATACGACGACACTTTTTTTCAAAAGCTTAAACAAATCAAAATACATCTGCAGAAGAGGCGCGCCCTTTCGCTTCTGCGTGAGTGCCTTCACTTTTCGGATGATTCCGTTTACGAGCGGGGCGGCTAAAATAATAACGATGATTTGAATCAGAGCATACACGGCATGCATCATTTTGAGCTCCCCTCCTTACGCAATTCTGTTATAGAACATCAGGATCAAAACCGTGAGAAGAATATAGATCAGATACGCATGAATACTTCCGGTCTGCACCGAGTATTTGATCTTGTGTGAAATACTTCGAGCCAGCCGGGAAATGGGATCATACAGATAGCGTTCGAAAATGGGCTCAATACCGACCAGATACTGGATGGATTCGGGATGGTATACCAGATCGCCTTCTGTTTTTACGACACGTGAAGGTCTGAAAAGAATTTTTAAAGCGATCTTAACCGGTTTTGAAAATCCGGTCGCACTATACTGTGTTCTTGCATTTAATGATTCGAACCCGCAGTCCCAGGTTCCGACTTTGCGTTCATTTCGTTTCCCGCCGATGATGCGAATCAGAACCAGAGCCGCAAGAATCACTCCGGCGAACACGCCAGCGATTACGGCGGGTGAAACGGCATTACCGGAGATCGAGAGAGGGGAGAACGCGGTCAGCCATCCGTTCTTCAGCTGAGGGAGGATCGAAATCCCCGCGAAGCCGGTCAGAACGCGGTCGAGCATCTGCAGCACGGCCATGGGAAAAAGTCCGACAGCAAGACAAAGCGTCACAAGAATGCCCATGCCGACGTTCATCACGCCGGGTACTTCTACGGCATTCGACGCGCGCTCACTTCGAGGAAGTCCCAGGAAGGAGATACCGAATAATTTAATGAAGCTCGCGGCAGCCAGCGCACCGGCCATCGCAAGAACAGCGACGGACAGAATGGTTAAGATGTTGATAAGTGCGTGACCCGGAAGAATGTTCGAAAAGAGCGACTGGTATGTCAGCCATTCGCTGATGAATCCGTTGAACGGGACAATGGCGGAAATGGAGAGTGCACCGCAAAGGAACAGCACGGCCGTAACCGGCATTCTCTTGATGAGGCCGCCCAGTTCCTCCATGTTTTTCGTTCCCGACGCAAAATGCACGGAGCCGGCGCCGAGGAACAGACTGCCCTTGAAAAGCGTGTGATTCAGGCAGTGGAACAGCGAAGCCGCCAGAGCAAGACCGCAGACGATCGAATTTCCCTGTGCCTTCGCGATGAAGGCGATACCGAGTCCGATAAAAATAATACCGATATTTTCAATACTGCTGTATGCCAGAAGACGCTTGATGTTTTTCTCAACAAACGCGTAGGCTACGCCCATCAGTGCGGACACGATTCCAAGTACAAGGATTGCAACCCCCCACCAGGTGTTCTGTACGCCAAGGTAGGAGAAAACAAAACGGAGAAGTCCGTAGACGGCGGTTTTGATCATAATGCCGGACATCAGCGCGGATACATGGCTCGGTGCGGCCGGATGCGCATACGGAAGCCAGATGTGAACCGGCACGACGCCGGCCTTGGTCCCGAAACCCAGAAGAAATAGTACAAACATGATGTTTTTCGCAAAGGCGGGAATGGCCGCCGAACTGCCGAACATATCGAAGGAGTGGGTGTAGCTGAACATAATCATGAAAGCGATCAGCAGGAAAGCCGTACCGATATGCGTCATGATAATGTACAGGCGGCCGGCATTCACATTTTCTTCCTTCTCCGATTCGTAGATGACCAGAAAATACGACAGCAGTGCCATGGCTTCCCAGGCGACAAAGAAGAAAACCGCATTCCCGGATGTCATGACAAAAATCATCGACAGAATGAAAGCGGTATAAAGGAAATGAAGAACGCCAACATTTCGTTTACCGAAGTAGTGTGAAACATAGCCGATCGCATAAATGGAAACACAGAGCACGAGCACCGACAGACAAAGCAGGAAGAAAGAAGACAGCCGGTCCAGACGAATATCAACAGACAGATAGGGAATGGCCGACTGAAATACATACAGATCCGTGTGAATTTTCTCAATTGCGATGTTGATAATTGAAGTTGCTATTCCGAAAAGCGATGCGAGGATACAGAGCCCGTTGGATACGAGCGTGCATACTTTGGGATTTTTCATCAGGGCCAGAGAGAATACAGCCGCAGCGGCATACAAAATGATCGACACCCAAAACAATGTGCCCGGTCCTCCGGAATTGTGAAATGCTTCCAACAATGATTCGCCCTCCCTAGATGATTCCATTCCAGAATATTTGCCATATTTCTTCATAGTGCGTCGATACATCCTCGGATTTGTAAATAATCGAGGTGGACAGCAAACCATGAATCAGCGCGAGAAAAGAATATGCGGCAGTCGTCGTGTCCTGCGGCCGGATCAGACCGGTATCCACACAAGAATCGAGGATTTCCCGGATGATTTCGAAACGCGTCTGTGAAAGATTGTGTATTTTCTCCATAAGTATCGTGTCGAACGATTCCGGCGGAAAAAGAAGGAGTCTTTTCCAGAAAAACAGACGTGTCGTAGAATTACTATAATACCCCAAAATCATAAAAAATATGTGCTTCAGGTCACGGCTCTGCTCATGAATTTCAAAAAAGTATTCTTCGATTTCCCGGTCTGTGACCGCATGCATCAGGACGTCTTTGCTTGGGAAATGAGCGTATATGGAAGGTTTCTGAATCCCGACTTCTTTTGCGACTTCCGCTAATGAAAATTCGTTGCCTTTTTCGGCAAACAGCCGGAAAGCAGAATCCATAATCCGTTTCTTCGTTTCCATCCACATCCCACTTTCGCATTGCCTACCGATCGTAAGGTAGTCCTGCATTAGAATATCGCACCTGTTTGATTTGTCAAGTGTTCCGGGACTTTGGACGCACGTTTTCTGTCTGCGCCGGCGGCTGAACGCGAAAGTCCGCCAAAACGGTCAAAGAACCGCCGGCGGACTTTGTTGCAATGAGGATGAAACGGGTTATTTCAGGTAATAGAATTTAGAATGCGGTAGGCGCTGCGATCTCGACAACATGATCGACCCACGCATCCCATTCCGGATCAAAGTTCTGCAGTTCCGGGCGGGCCAGAATGTTCGCGATCGAAATGGCCATGCCCTGATCAAAACGAACCGTGGCGCAGAATCCGGGTACAAGACGCTTAATCTTGCTGTTGTCGAAAACGACGGTATGACTCTTGTCTCCGTGCAGAGGTCCGTCGAGCGAAGGATCCAGGCGTACCAGTGTATCCGACGCGACATGTGCAAGGTTTGTCTTTACGCCCAGAACTTCTGCGATGATTTCATACATCTGATTCCAGGTAAGCGACTCGTCTGACGTAATATGAACGGCCTCGCCGATGGCATGCGGATTGCCGAGCAGACCGATGAAGCCTTTGGCGAAATCCGTATTATGTGTAGTCGTCCAAAGCGTGCGTCCGTCTCCGGGTACGATGACCGGCTTGCCCTGCTGCATGCGCAGAAGATCCGTCCATACGCCTTTCGGAGAATGGATGCCAAGCGGCACAGAGACATCATCATATGTGTGGCTTGGACGTATGATGGTAATCGGGAATCCTGTATTGCGGTAGGCGTCAACCAACACCTGCTCGCAGGCGATCTTATTGCGCGAATATTCCCAGTGCGGATTTGCCAGAGGCGTGCTCTCGGTGATGACATAATGGGAGAGCGGCTTCTGATAGGCCGAAGCGGAACTGATGAAAATATATTGCTTGCAGCGTCCTTCGAAGAGCCGTATATCCCTCTGGATCTGTTCCGGAACAAAGGCGATAAAGTCGGCGACCACGTCAAAATTCTCGTCAGCCAGCAATGCTTTGATATGTTCTTCATTTCCAATGTCGCCCTTGATCTGCCGGACGGATGCAGGGACATTCGTGTTCCGGATGCCGCGGTTCAGAATCGTCAGATCCACACCGGAGTCGGCCAGCTGTTTTGTAATGGCGCTGCTGATAATGCCGGTACCGCCGATGAATAGAATTTTCATATATGATTCCTCCCGGATTCCATATTCTTATTGCAAGGGACTCTAAAAGTATAGCACGGTCTGTATCCGGCATTTATCATAAATCCGTCGGAAAATCAAACAGATTTGTCATGAATGTCCGGCTAAACGGTCCGGGTGCGGGAAAAGTCCTGTCCGGACGGGTTGATGTTTGAACATGTTTGCATCAGAATAAATATATATACGGTACGTTAAGACCCGGAAAAACAGGCTGCTCCTCAGGAGGACGGATATGGATACGTTTGATGACCTGTACCAGAGGGCGGTTGAAGCAGCCGTTCGGAAAAAAGTGGATGAGGACTTGAAGAATCCGCAGAAGAACAAACGTTATGATAAATACCAGCTGGACTGTCTTTTACATCCGGAAAATCACGGGCCGGTTATGCGGATTTCCGACTGCCTTTGTTCCAATGAAAAGAAGAACACCTGTATCGATGCATGTTTCTTTCAAGCCCTCCGAAAAGATGAGCAGGGAAATGTAACCATTGACCCGGAGGCCTGTGTGGGATGTTCGGCCTGCCTGGATCATTGCAATGCAGGCATTCTGGTCGACAGGAAAGACGTTCTCCCGGTATTTGAGCTTCTGAACCATCCGGATGAACCGGTCTATGCACTCATTGCCCCTGCATTCATCAGTCAGTTCAGCGACGATGTGACACCCGGCAAGCTCCGCAGTGCCTTTAAGCATCTCGGGTTCGCGGGAATGATTGAAGTGGCACTTTTCGCTGATATTCTTACGCTGAAAGAGGCGATGGAATTCGACCGCTCGATTCGTACGGATGAAGACTTCGTTCTGACAAGCAGCTGCTGTCCGATATGGATCGCCATGATCCGCAAAGTATACAGCGAACTCATTCCTCACATTCCTCCTTCGGTTTCTCCGATGGTCGCCTGCGGGCGATCCATCAAGTTGCTCCACCCCAATGCGAAGACCGTATTTATCGGGCCTTGTGTTGCGAAAAAGGCGGAGGCCAAGGAGAAAGATGTTGCGGATGCAATCAATTACGTGCTGACATTTCAGGAAATTCAGGATGTTTTCTGTATGGCGGACATCCGGCCGTCGGAGGAAGAGGAGGATCTTCGCGATCATTCCTCCACTGCGGGCCGCATTTATGCACGTGCCGGAGGGGTCAGTAAAGCCGTTCAAAGCACTGTGGACCGTCTGCGTCCCAATCGTCCGATTCCGCTGAAAGCAGAGATGGCGGATGGGGTGCCGGCATGCCGGGCCCTTCTGAACAAGATCAAGGAAGGAAAGCTGGAATCGAACTTTATCGAGGGCATGGGATGCGTCGGCGGCTGTGTCGGGGGGCCCAAAGCTCTCATTCCGAAAGAAATCGGAACGGATCACGTGAATCTCTACGGACTGTCCGCGAGCTGCTTTACACCGGTGGACAACCCGTATGTAATGGATCTTCTGCACCGCCTCGGACTGGATTCGATCGATGCGCTGCTGGAAGACACGCGGATATTCTCAAGACACTTTGACGTCTGAAACCCCTGGAATTACTTGCGTTCCGGTAACATCGGAAGTAATATGATGCTAAGGATCTGCACAAGAGGAATCTTATGCAGACAGGCATTTGTACGGGGGTACATCTACAGGAGCGTTGGCATTCAATTTGAATTCCGGCGCTTTTGTATTTTTGTGAACGCCGCGGGAAAGCTTTCCTTCGATCAGAGCAGGAAATTCAGCATGCTCAGGAATCCATATGCGATTGCCGTAACGACGACGCCTGCGGTCAGAACACCGAGGGCCACAGACAGGAAAGCATCCCGAAAACGCATTTCCAGCAGCGCGCCGATTCCGGCTCCGGTCCATGCGCCTGTTCCGGGAAGCGGAATGGCAACAAAAATCATCAGTCCCCAAAAAGTAACTTTTTTCATTTCCTGTGACTTTTTCACGATGCGCTTTTCGAATTTCTCGACAATCCTTTTCGCACGCTCGTTTTTCTTCATCCAGGCGAAAATTCTCTTAATGAAGAGAAGAATGAAAGGAACGGGAATCAGATTTCCGATCACTGCCAACAGAAATGTCTCCCACATCGGAAGATGATAATACGCTCCCAGCGGAATAGCTCCCCGAAGTTCAAAAACGGGGACCATAGCGAAAAAGAAAACGGTCAGTTGGTGCCATATCGGTTCAAAAAAGCTTTGGATCGCTGCGATCATTGCGTGCCTCCTGCTGAGATTGATTCAAAAACTAGGATATCACATTCTGCGGCGATCCGGATAGAAATGCCTGCAGATTAGCATAAGCTGTGTCCAAAAGACGCTGGCGCGTCTCGCGGGGCGCCCATGCAATATGGGGAGTGATGATGCAGTTGGGAGCCGTAAGAAGCGGATTGTCCGGCTTCGGCGGTTCCGTGGACAGAACATCAAGTGCGGCACCGGCAATTTTCCCCGAACGGAGAGCGTCTGCGACATCCGTCTCATTCAGGATCAGCCCGCGTGACGTATTCACCAGCAGCACGCTGTCTTTCATGTGCGAGATGGCACGCGCATCGATCATTCCGGCGGTGTCTTCTGTCAGCGGGCAGTGCAGCGTAATGATGTCGCTTTGTGCGAGCAGGTCCGGCAGTGTCACGAAAACCAGCCCGTCATCGCTATTGGAAATCGATGCGGTTTTGCCGGACAGTATTTGTTCTTCGATGGAACGGCTCGTCACAAGAACCCGCATGCCCAGAGCCTGTGCGATCGCGGCGACGCGACGGCCGATTTTGCCGTACCCGATAATACCGATCGTCTTCTGCCAAAGTTCCGTAAGGTTAGATTCCCAAAAACAAAAATCCTGACAGGCTGTCCAGACACCTTCATGGACCCGCTGGTCGTGACGGGCGGTGCGGTTGGTCATCTCCAGCAATAGTGCAAATGTCATTTGCGCAGTCGCGTAGGAAGCGTATTCCGGGATATTGGATATGGTAATGTTTTTTGCACGGGCAGCGGCAATATCAATGACGTTATAGCCGGTGGCCATGACGCCGATGTACCGCAGGTTCGGCAGCTGATCGAAAATTTCACGGGTAAAATAGGCTTTATTCGTTAGCACGATCTCTGCATTTGCGATGCGCTGGATCATATCGGACGGATTCGTGCGCGCATACACCTGCACCTCGCCGAAGTCCTCAAAAGGCTTCCACGAGAGATCTCCCGGATTCAAAGCGTATCCGTCGAGAACAACGATTCTGTTCATGCTATTACACCTGTTCGGATTTGCTCCGGATGTATGCGTCCATGGAAGCAGCGGCAATTTTGCCGGCGCCCATTGCGAGAATAACCGTAGCCGCTCCGGTAACAGCGTCTCCGCCGGCAAACACACCCGGCTTGGAGGTCGCCATTGAGTCGTCGGCTACCAGACAGCCCCATTTGTTGGCTTCAAGCCCGGATGTAGTGCTGCGGATCAGAGGATTCGGAGACGTGCCGATTGCGATAATGACCGTGTCAACATCGAGGATGAAGTTCGAACCGGCTTTCTCGATCGGGCGGCGGCGTCCGGATGCATCGGGTTCACCGAGATCCATCTCAATACATTCCATCGCAGCAACTTCTCCGGTATCGCCGGCCAGAATCCGGACCGGATTATTCAGGTTCTTGAAAATGATGCCTTCTTCTTTGGCATGGTGCACTTCTTCGAGACGTGCAGGCATTTCGATTTCGGAACGGCGATATACAATGTATACCGTCTCAGCACCGAGGCGTTTGGCCGTACGCGCCGCATCCATCGCAACGTTGCCGCCGCCGACGACTGCGACCGCTTTGCTCTTGCGGATCGGTGTGTCGTATTCGCTGTCATATGCTTTCATCAGGTTTGCACGGGTCAGATATTCGTTGGCGGAATAGACACCGAGGAGATTCTCGCCCTCAATATTCATAAATGTCGGCAGGCCGGCACCGGATCCGATAAATACCGCTTCATAGCCGTCTTCGAAAAGTTCGTCAACGGACAGAATTTTGCCGATAACCATATTCGGCATGATTTCTACGCCGAGAGCGGTCAGATTGTCGATTTCCTTCTGGACGAGAGCTTTCGGGAGACGGAATTCGGGAATTCCGTAGACCAGTACGCCGCCCGGCTTGTGGAATGCTTCAAATATAGTGACTTTGTATCCGAGCAGAGCCAGATCGCTTGCGCATGTGAGTCCTGCCGGACCGGCGCCGATGACGGCAGCCTTATGTCCGTTCGGAGCCGGAGGAACAGAGACAGCCGAACTGTGCTCCATATGATAATCCGCTACAAAACGCTCTAGACGGCCGATGCCGACCGCTTCGCCTTTGATTGCACGGATGCACTTCTCTTCGCACTGGGATTCCTGCGGACAGACGCGTCCGCAGACGGCCGGAAGGCAGTTCGTTGTCTTGATGATATCAAATGCTTCCTCGAATTGTCCGGCTGCTGTCTTCATGATAAATTCAGGAATCAGCACATTGACCGGGCATCCTGCCACGCAGGGTTTGTTCTTGCAGTTCAGGCAGCGCGTTGCTTCTTCCATCGCCATTTCCGGCGTATATCCGAGAGATACCTCGGTGAAGTTCTTGTTGCGTACCTGAGGATCCTGTTCGGGCATGGGCACCTTCTTGAGTGACATATTAGCCATTGTTCTTTACCTCCAGTCCAAGTCTGCAGACATGATCGGATTCAGCAAGCTCCTGTTTCCTGTACACGGTATTTCTGCGCATGAGCTCATCAAAATCCACT
>Ga0302289_1000388_pt1 | contig 20202 bp, 8 predicted proteins | sample III_Fen_N1_2_FD_194552 | JGI IMG/M metagenome (GOLD analysis project Ga0302289, IMG submission 194552) | Peat permafrost microbial communities from Stordalen Mire near Abisko, Sweden - III_Fen_N1_2 | ecosystem: Environmental > Terrestrial > Soil > Wetlands > Permafrost | place: Sweden: Abisko... | reverse complement strand
TTCTGCGTCGGTAAGACTATCGGTACTATCAGCAACGTCCCTAACTGTGCCTCAATTACAGAATCAGCAGTTAACTTCAATCAACTATTCTCTCCGACAGATACAGCATCTGCAACTTCACAAATGGCAGCATCAACCAATGCAGCATCGGGATACGTCATTACGGTTAGCGGAACAACCTTAACGTCCGGTGGCAATAGCATTACTGCAATGGGCGCCACGGATGTCAGCAAGCACGGTTTTAGTCAATTCGGCATGAACTTAGTAGCTAATACTGGCGTTGATCCAGTAGGTGGAATAATCACCTATACTTCATACGGAGCCTTTGGTGCAAATATTTCACTGCCAGCGGCAACGGGACCAACGTACAAAGGCCAGGCTATACCAGGCTCGGGCTACGACGTACCAGATTACTTCCGATATAATCCTTCCATTCCTTTGGCGAACAGCGCCAACCTAGGGGCTGGTCCATCAGATGGACAAATCTATACCGTATCGTACATAGTGAATGTTACGGGTAGTCAACCAGCTGGTCTCTACACATCAGTACTAACATATGTCTGTACTCCGACTTTCTAGAACATGAAAAAAATATCCATATTAAGAATCGCAATAGCACTCGGACTAATCACCTGCTTACTTACTGGTAACCAAACGGTTATGGCTGCTGATGCTAATAACGGCCAAGCTCTTGAAATCGCTCCGCCGGTTCTTATTCTGACAGCAGACCCAGGTCAGACTATCTCAGCAAAAATCACAGTTCGTAATATTTCGGGCGGTAAACTAGTCGTTACGGGTCAAATAAATGACTTTGTCGCGGCTGGCGAAGACGGCACGCCAAAAATATTAATGGATGAAACCAACACCGAAAAGAACCCTTATTCAATTATCGATTGGATAAGTCCCATGCCGAAGCTTGACCTTATATCCAAACAAGTTGCAACTTTGCCAATAACAATAACCGTGCCTGATAATGCCTCTCCAGGTGGTCACTACGGCGTCGTAAGGTTCACTGGCGTCGCTCCAGAACTTGAAGGTACCGGCGTATCACTATCAGCTAGCTTAGGCTCACTAATTCTAGTTAGAGTAAGTGGTGCAATAAAAGACGAATTATCAATATCAGACTACTATGCTACTCAAGATAATAAAAAGGGCACTTTCTTTGAATCTGCACCGCTAACCATCGCCTTAAAACTCAAAAACACCGGTAATATCCACGAACAGCCATCGGGATTAATAACCGTAACGGATATGTTTGGCAGGAAATTAGCTACACTGGGAGTTAACGCTACATCACCTCAGGGCAATATATTACCAAGTAGTACTCGATTATTCAGCCAAAAGCTAGACAGTACAGTAATCGGTAATAAGATTCTATTTGGTCGTTACAAGGCCGATCTGAAAGTAACCTACGGAACTGACAAGACTGTTTTAACCGACAGTATAACGTTCTGGGTAATACCTTACAGATTGATTGGTTTAGGTGTAATCATCCTAGTCGGTGGGTTCCTTGGACTCAGATTCGCAATTCGACGCTACAACGACCATATTATCAAAAAGTCTGACAGAAGACGTCGATAGTTCACCTCTTGAAAATGCTGCTATGTTAAACGAGCGCATGCTATAATAAAGTTTATGTTTAGCTGGCTGAAATTAAGTCAACACCGCCACAGCGGTCGAATTAGACCGCATGAGCACACGTCATACGTGCCTCTTGGAGTGCTACTTCTTATGGTCGGACTAGCACTTGGTGCCTACACGGTCTCTGCAGAGAGCCCTGGGCCACAAGCAGAGGCTGTAAGCCTTACCGGTACAATGCCCGGTAAACCGCCTACTATTGGGGCTACGATCACTTCACCGAAAGACGGAACACACTTCTCTACATCACCTGTAGAATTTTCAGGAACTTGTCCAGACGATACAATAATCGAACTATATAAAAATGATATCTTTGCCGGGTCTACTGAGTGTACTGAAGCCGGAATTTTCAAAATCAGCATAGATTTGATGGTTGGAACAAATTCGGTAATTGCAGTAGATTATGATGCGCTAAACCAAGCTGGGCCTAATTCTAACACCGTAACCGTCTATTACGACGCGCTGCCGGCACAATCAGACCCATTAACTTCGGTTGACTTAAAAGGCGCTCAGTTAATTTTGAATACCGACGCCGTTTTTAGAGGAACTTTTCCTAATCAAGCACTTAACTTACCACTTACGATAATAGGCGGCACACCACCTTACGCTGTAAATATCCAGTGGGGCGATTCAAATAATAAAATTATATCAAGAAATAATAATGCAATATTTACAACACCGCATATATACACCAAAGCCGGTACTTACCAAATATCAATTCAAGCTACAGACTCGACAGGACGCGTAGCATTCTTAACGGTTGCGGCAATTGTCAACGGCCAACCAAGCGTCTCGACAACTACAAACACCACATCGACAACAACTACAAATAAATTACTGGTTTTATGGCCGCTATATGTTAGCGCTATTGCCGTCATGATTAGCTTCTGGATTGGTGAACGACGCGAAAAAGCAATCTTGGCCAAACACGGTCGACTATTACCGTCGTAAAAACTACAACTTACATTTTTTCCACCACTATAGAAACACTTGTAATTGACGGCCATTTCAATTATGCTTATAACAGATAAAAAACACGTGTGAGGCACTAAGATTTTATCGAACAAAAGAAACATTATATTAAACGTATTTTTACGGATAAATAATAACTTCAAATGAGCTTTAGGGGAAAAATTTACGGATTAGCTACGTTCAAATACGTCCTTTTAGTGGGCGTATTTATTGTTTGCCTACTCGCCGCAAACCAAAGCGCACACGCTGTATCGGGTATCAATCAACAAATAAACTTTCAGGGTCGGTTATTAAATGCTCAAGGCGCGACGGTACCTGACGGTTTTTACAATATCGAATTCAAAATCTACCAAGATGGCGACGGCTTATCCGTTAACAACACAACCGGCTCACCTGTCGGTGCTTTGAAATGGACCGAAGATTATCTAAACGCCAACACTAAAGGCGTTATGGTCAAAAACGGCTACCTCTCGGTTCAACTTGGTTCAGTTACTCCTTTTGGCTCTAGTATCGACTGGAACCAAGATACTATCTGGTTGTCTATGAATATCGCTAGCACCGATACTGTCTGTACGCCATTCACATCCTGTAATCCAGACGGCGAAATGACACCTATGAAACGGCTATCGGCTACCCCATTTGCACTGAATTCAGGCTTACTAAACGGCCTTACGAGTGCCAACTTCCTTCAACTTGCTCAAGGCGTCCAGACCGACGCTTCAACTAACACTAGTAGTATTTTCGTCAATAAAACTGGTACTGGTAATCTTATAGAACTTCAGTCAGGCGGCACGGATGCCTTAAATATCACAAATGCCGGCGATATCGTCTATGGCTTGAACGCTAACCATTCATTATCAGTAACAACCGCTGGAGCTGATGTCGCCGGTAAGTCATTAACGATTTCATCGGGCTCAGCCGGGACTGGCGCAACCACCCTAGCTGGTGGCGATTTGATTTTACAGGGTGGCGCTGGTGGCGGCACAAATGGCGCGGGCGGTAACGTTGCAATCGACGCAGGCGTAAAAAATGGCACTGGCGCTGATGGCAATATCAGCATTGGTAGCACTCATGCAAGAACTATTACTGTCGGCAATAATACCACCGCTACCACTCAAGATATCAACATCGGCAATAACAACGTCGCTGGCACAACTACGAACGTCGTAATCGGTACCGGTAGTTCAGCTACGGCCGGTACAACTACCCTTCAAGGTAAGGGCAATGTTGGAATCACTAGTAGTAACGGATCGGTCTCTATGACTAGCAGTAATGGGACTATGACATTAAGTAGTAGTAGTAATATCACAATATCTAACACCGCTGGGACACTGGGCTTAACTGGTAACGGCGACACTAGCCTAACTAGTACAAATAGTAAAGTCACTATCAGTGGCAGCGGCACGGTCGCATTAAGTAGTGTCGCTGCAGACATTAGCCTTGGCAGCAAAACTAACACCACTGTCAGTACTAATGGTACGGTTCGTGCAACATTCGATACTTCAAACGCACTTTACCTAGGTAATGGCGTAACTGCCGCCGCACCAAGCAACTTCACAATTAGTGGTACTGGCAGCGCCACCACTGCCGTCAGCGGCGGAACCGTCACGGTTCAAGGTGGCAATGCCACAGTTGGCAATGCTAATGGCGGTGACGTCAAAGTTGACGCCGGTACATTGTTTGGATCTGGATCTGATGGCAACGTAAATATCGGTACAGTTCACGCCCGCATTATTAACATCGGTAACGGCACTACTGCTACAACTCAAGATATAAATATTGGTAGCAACAACGTCGCCGGAACAACTTCTAACGTCACTATTGGCACAGGTGCGACTGCGACGGCTGGCGCGACAACAATTCAAGGAAAAGGTAACGTCAGTTTAACCAGCAGCAACGGTGCGGTATCAGTTACTAGCACAAACGGAGCGATGACGTTAAGTAGCGCAACAACCCTTGGGATAACTGGCAACGGCAATACTACAGTATCTAGCACAACTGGGACTTTAGGATTAACTGGCAATGGCTCGACTTCAGTTAATAGCACGACTGCCGACGTTAACCTTGGCAGCAAAACCAATACCACCATCACCACTAACGGCGTAATTCGCGCTACATTTGATACTGCAAACGCACTTTACTTAGGCAATGGTTCATCAGTCGGAACGCCAAATGCCTTTACAGTTTACGGTAGTGGCAATAGTACTGCCGGCGGAACTGGTGCAACTTTAACCGTTCAAGGTGGAACCGGTAATACAACTGGCGCTGGTGGCGATGCAACTTTCCAAGGTGGGACCCCTGGTGTTAGCGGCATCGGTGGCGGTGCAACGCTTAAAGGAGCAAATGGCGGAACAACAACTGGTGCTGGTGGCACAGCAACTGTTACTGGCGGAACTGGCGGCCCGAGTAGCGCCGGTGGTGCAACAACGGTCTCTGGCGGAAATGGTGGCACAACAGCTGGTGTTGGCGGTGATTTAACCTTAAAAGGCGGCAATGGGACTGGGACAAGTAACGGCGGCTTGGTAAACATCCAAGGCGGAACTACCGGCAGCGGCACTGCTGGAGCGATCAATATTGGGACAACTACCGCCAGTACGATTTCCATGGGCAATTCCGCTACTACTGCTATCTCAATTGGCAACACCGCAGTTCCAGCCGGTGGACAAATTATTAGTATTGGGAATACGGCATTAGCAGCAAATGCTCAGACAATTAATCTGGGTTATAGTAATACCGCCGGCGGTACAACCAACGTTAATATTGGTTCCGGTAGCACCGCAACCGGCGGTACAACTACCGTTCAATCCAAAGGCGCAATGACCTTAAATAGCGGCAGTACAGTCGGCGTCACTAGCGCGACCAACACCTCACTGACTGCTACGGCTGGTACTATGACAATTAGCAGCAGCGGCAACTCTTCGATTGCAGCTACGGCCGGAACTTTTGCCACCAGCAGCAGTGGTAATACGACTATCACTAGCACGGCTGGAACAATCGGACTAGCTAGTAATGGCGCTACGACACTTTCTACCAACGGAGCAACTCGCGCAACATTTGATAGCGCGGGTAATAATTTATACCTAGGTAATGGCGCAACTGGTACAGTAAATCCATTCACTATTATGTCAACCAGTGGCAACGCTACGGCTATTGCCGGCAGTAATCTAACCGTTAAAGCCGGTACTGGTGGCGCAACCTCCGCTGGTGGTATTTTAGCTATTCAAGGTGGCGCTGGTGGCGCTACATCTGGGGCTGGTGGCGCATTAAATATGCAAGGTGGCAACGCTACTGCTGGGGTATCTAACGGTGGTGATTTAGGACTTAACTCTGGTAATAAATCGTCGACTGGCTTGGATGGAAATATCAATATCGGCACGACGAACGCCGCAACTATCCAGGTTGGTAATACGACAATTGCAAACACTCAGGCAATTAATATCGGGACAAATAACACCGCAGCTAGCGTAACCAACGTAGTAATCGGTTCAGGCAGCAGCGCCGGCGCAACTAGTTCAACAACTGTTCAATCTAAGGGCAATGTTAATGTCACTAGCGCCAGCGGAAATATAGCCACAACCGCTACAGCCGGTAATATTTCAGAGACTGCCACGGCGGGAACCTGGATAACTAGTGCTTATGGTAACTCTTCCCTATCTACCACTAATGGATCTATGTCCATTACTGGTTACAATACAACTAACGTAGTTGCTACTACTGGGAACGTCAATGTAACCGCAACCGCTGGCAGTATTGCTGAAAGCGCTACCGCCGCTAACCAAACCTGGGCTGCGACATCTGACGGTAACGCTACACTAAAAAGTAATAACGGTAACGTAGTTCTAAACGCTGCTGGCGGCGCGGCAACTGATCTTATCCAACTTCAGACCAACAGCACAACTCGCGCCACCTTCGACAATACCTATTCAATGTATTTAGGCGCTGGTACAACTGGTGCAGCTAACCCATTCACCTTAACAGCAACTGGCGGTTCAGCTGGTGTGGCTGGTAGCGCCCTAACCGTTAAAGGTGGTGCGGCTGGTACGGGAACCGTAGCTGGTGGTGCACTAAGCCTGCAAGGTGGCGTTGGTGGATCGACCGGCGGCGCTGGTGGGGCTGTTGCGGTTCAAGGTGGAAACGCTACTGCTGGGGTGTCCAACGGTGGTGATTTAGGACTTAACTCTGGCAATAAATCATCGACTGGATTGGATGGGAATATCAATATTGGCACGACAAATGCCGCAACTATCCAGGTTGGTAATACGACGATTGCGAACACTCAAGCAATTAATATCGGTACAAACAACACCGCAGCTAGTGTAACCAACGTAGTAATCGGTTCAGGCAGCAGCGCCGGCGCAACTAGTTCAACGACAGTTCAGTCCAAGGGAAATGTTACTATCGCTAGCGCTAGTGGAAACGTCGGCGTATCTGCAGCTGCCGGCACAATGACCATCAGTGGATATACCGCTACTACCCTATCTAGCACGACTAGCTCACTAGCACTTACGGGTAATACCGATGCCAGCCTAACTAGTACGACCGGTAACACCACAGTTAACAGTACGGCCGGATACGTTGGTATTGCTAGCAAAACCAATACAACTATCAGTACTAACGGAGCAACTCGGGCGACTTTCGATAGCTCTGGAAATAATTTATTCCTTGGTAGCGGAGCAACTGGCGCCGTCAATCCATTTACTATTATGTCAACTAGTGGCAACGCCGCAGCTGTCGCCGGTAGCAATTTAACCGTGGCAGCCGGTACAGGCGGATCAACTTCAGCCGGCGGAATTTTAGCTATCCAAGCTGGCACAGGCGGATCAACTTCAGGCGCCGGTGGCGCATTAAACGTTCAGGGTGGCAACGCCGCTGCTGGCGTATCTAATGGTGGCGACCTCAACCTTAACTCTGGTAATAAAGCCACGACTGGGACTGATGGCACTATTAACATCGGTAATTTAAATAACGGCACAGTCCAAATTGGTAACAATACCGGTACGCAAACTATCAATATCGGTACCGCTTCGACTGGTACGGCTAACGTCACTATCGGCTCGACCAGTGGCGCAGCCGGCGGCACAACGACCATCCAGGGCAAAGGAAATGTTAACATTACCAGCGCTAGCGGTAATGTTGGTGTGACGGCTACCGCTGGAACAATGACACTTAGCGGCAATGGCGCTACGGCTTTAAGTAGTATTGCTGGAACATTATCATTAACTGGCTATACCGACGCTAACTTAACTAGTACAACTGGCAACACTTCCGTAAATAGTACGGCTGGCGCGGTTGGAGTTAATAGCAAGTCAAACACAACAATCAGTACCAACAGCACAGTTCGCGCGACATTTGATACTGCAAATAATCTATACCTAGGCAATGGACTAACCGCCAGCGCACCAACCAACTTCGCAATCAGCGGCACAGGTAGCACAACTACGGCCGTAAGTGGTGGTGCCATCACAGTCCAAGGAGGCAATGCGACCGTCGGTAGTGCTAACGGAGGCAACGTTACAATTTCTGGCGGAAACGGCGTCGGAACAGGAGCTGAAGGTTTAGTAGTACTAACCACCCCGACCTTCTCAACAACGGCCAATGATGCAAACTGTTACACAGGTGGCGCGCTTGTTGCTGGTACTGCCAATGGCGCAGGCGCAGGTATTTCAGGATGTACTTTATCGGCCAATTCAGTCAATGGTTCGTCAGCGATAATAGTTGGATTTAGTGGAACGGCACAGATCGCCGTGCTACCTGATCCATCATATGGCACAACAACCGCCGCTGGCCGAGTAATATATATTACCGCAGCTAATGGAACTAAAGATTTTACCCTTTCAGTTAACGGTGGTGGCATTGGTAATACTATTTCAATGCGCTCAAACACTACAGCAACAATGATCTGGAATGGCAATGACTGGACAGCAGCTGGTGCATCAAGCTCGACAACCCTGCAATCTGCCTATGACAACACTTTAACAACCGCTGGTGGCGCCGAGTTAGTGCTATCTAACACCGCCAACGCCAACGGGTTAACAATTCGCGATAACCCAGTTACGCCAATTAACGGCGCATTACTTGAAGTCCAAACATCAACCGCCGGTGAACTATTTTCAGTCAACAATAATACTACTGAATATGCCAAAGACGGTGGTAGTGAAACTGGTGGTGGCACTAGCGACGCTAACGATGCGACATTCCCTGCCACAACCTGGTCAGGCCGAGCCAACGGAGGCACGGTTACGGTTTCAAGGACAACGACAACCATTAACGCTAACGCTCAAATCTCAACAGGTATGGCTGCGATATCAGTTGCTACATCGGCAACCGCCAATCAAGGCGCCGTCGATCGCTTGTCTGCAACACTAACTCAAGGTATGCAATATAACGTTTCGTTCGCCGCAAAACTACTTGGAACGAGTAACTCCTTCCAAGATTTAACAGTTTATTACTCAGTCGATGGCGCGGCTACGACAACCCCTTGTACAAACTATAGCTCACAAACCGTTCAAGTTAGCGCCTGGTCTAAAATCAACTGTACGTTTACTGTTCCTGCCGGAGCAACCGCAACAAACTCGATATTAATCTTACAAAACACCGCCGTAGCCCACACTTTCTATATCGATAACGTCAGCGTTTCATTAGCGGCTAACGTCAATTACGCTACGGATGGCGGCGTTGACGATACTATCAACTTCGGCACAAACTGGACCCTCGTAGGCTCAACGGTCACAGTATCCCAGAATGCTGGTGTTGGTAATGATAGAAATACTAGCGCCGAAGTCGACGCTCTAAGAGTTGCCGGTGGTGGTATTAGAAACAAACTGTCAGTTAATCCATTCGGCAACAGCACGCTTTATCGCATCACGGCCTACGTAGCCAGTGCAACTGTTTTTAATGATCTTACAATTCGCTATTCACCAAACGCCGGCGCTAACTTTATTAGTTGCCAAGATTACAATACCCAAGCAATTCCTGCTGGAACTAGCTCATTCACTAAGGTAACTTGCTACATTACCACCGATAACACCACAGTCACAACACCTTACATATACTTTACTCAAGCTGCCGCTCCTGGCGCTAACCGCACTTTCTATGTCGATACATTCTCAATGAGCCTATCAGGTAGCACCGTACCAAACGTCCAAATCGGCGGCGGCTTAGCTGGTAGTCCACTAACCCTATTCACCGTTGACCGAGGCGCATCAGCCCCAATCGCCGCTAACACCGACGCCCTACTCGGATCGATGTATTACGACACGACTCTTGGTAAATTACAGTGTTACGAATCCGACGGCTGGGGTGCCTGTGGTTCTTCACCAGACACCGTAGTTACAATTTCCCCAGAGTACACAAACGCTGTCATGCACGGAACAGGCGTCGGTACGATGACTTCAGATTTATGTTCAGATACTCTAAATATTAACGACGGCAGCGGTTCACCAATCGCTCAACCAACAATCTGTGGCACAAACGAAACATTCAACTTCTATAAATGGACATCTCCACAAGCTTCAGCTCAAACTTATAGTATTTACGTTACCTACCAACTACCAAGCACTTTCAAGGCGTTTGCTTCAGGTCAGACTTCACTGATGGCACGAACAGACAATGGTCCTAGCACCGGCACTGGCACAGTTCAATATTCAATTTTCAAGAATAATGAGGGCTCAGTCCTCGCCCAATGCGGAAATGCCATTACCGTGGCCACCGGTAATTCTCCAGCCTGGCAAACTGGCACTACCACAGGAACAAACGGAGCATCCGACCCATCGGCCTGTAGTTTTGCCGCAAGCGACAGCATCGTGTTTAAAATTGATATGATTGCAAACCAAAACGCCAATGCCTACGTCGGAAACCTTAACTTCATCTTCACGAATAAGTAGGCTACAATATATATGATATTTAAAAAAATAAAGAAGATAAGATTGGCTAAAGTTAAGAAAAAATTGTTCGAATTCGCCAAAAACATCAAACAACGAATTAAATCGTTTTTACCGCATAAAAAATCGATAGCTGAAAGGCTTTTGGCAAAATTCCCCATTCTCAAAAAACCAGGACTTCAGCTTGCGCTGATAGTTTCGTTTACTCTATTAGTAGCCATCGGAACATTTGCTACCATTAATAATTACGTCGCCCAACGTGCATATAACCTAGGCGTAGCCGATTCAATACTTAACCCATCCAGCCAAATTATGGCCGACAAGATTAAGTTCGATTCAAAAGAAAAAAGCTATACTTTTACGAATGGCCAAACAACTTCAGTCGAAATTGCCCAAACTGGCGCCTCTAAAATCGCAATTGTCGCCAACCAAGATGCCAAAAAAGGTATTTCCGTCACCGATTCAACTAATAATATTGAGTTTAGCTTAACTCCAAAATTTAATCTGCTAGATGGAAAGCAAAACGGCGACCGAATAGTATACCCAATGGCCAACAACAAGGGCTGGGCTATATACACCATGAAAGCGACTGGCGCCAAAGAGGATATCGTACTGAAAAAGGCCTCCGGCAACGACGCAACTTTTGAATACACACTTGGGATAGGTGATGGCCTTGAAGCCAGGATACAAAGCGATGGTAGTATCGGCATTTATGGTAATACCGTTCTTAGCGCAAACATTTCTACCTCGACCGAAAGTGATGCCGCACTCCTATTAAAAGCTCGCGAAAACGCCGTTAAAGACACCTTAATCTTTACTATTCCAAAGCCAGTAATTATCGAAACCGGTAAATCCGATTCGAAAGTAACGGCTAAATACTCTATTGATGGAGATAATCTAAAATTAACTGTTTCAAATCTAAACAATGCCAGTTATCCCCTATCCATCGACCCAAGTATCTATGTCGTAACTGCTCAACAATTCATGAACGGCAACAACGAAACGAATATCAACTTTGACGTTGACAATAAATTAATCAAAAAAAGCGGCACAACCGGCGCTCGCTTTGACGCCTGGAATAACACAACTGATCTAACTGTCGCATCATGGGGCGCCAGCTCGGTTGCGGCGGGCGGATATTTATATTCGATTGGCGGAACCTCATTTAGCGGGCAAATATATAATACCCAAGGTTCAGATACTTTCGTAGTACCAAGTGGCATCAACAATATCACCGTGAAAATGTGGGGTGGTGGTGGTGGTGGTGGCGCAGGTAGCGCATCAGGTGCTGGTGGTGCTGGTGGTGGATCAGGATACGTAAATGCGACTATACCAGTTACACCTGGAGAAAGCTTAAATATATACGTAGGTGGTCGTGGTGGCGATGGCGTCCGAAACACATCCGGTGGTGGTGGTGGTGGTGGTGGCTATTCGAGTATTTATCGTGGCAGTACACTACTTGTAATCGCTGCAGGTGGCGCCGGTGGTGGTGGCGCACGCGCAGCTTCCGTCGGTGGATACGGTGGTGCCGGTGGTGGAACAACTGGAGTATTAGGTGGCGCATCTGGTGTCAATAACGGAGGTAACCCCGGAACGCCAACTGCCGGCGGTACGGCAGGCACAGGCGGTACTAACCCAGGTACGGCCGGATCATCCCTGACCGGCGGTCTCGGTGGTAACGGTCGAAACAATAACAGCACAGACGGTGGAGCAGCTAACGGCGGTCTCGCTACCGGTGGTGGTGGTGGTGCCGTCACGACAACTACATACGGCGCCGGTGGTGGTGGTGGTGCAGGTTTTTTCGGTGGTGGTGGTGGTGGTGGATCAACGACAGCTACCGGTGGTAGCGGTGGTGGTGGTGGATCAAGTTATACACGACCAACAGATGTAACGATGCTATTTAACACAGCCGGTAGTGGCGCAACACCGGGCGGCTCAGCCGATACACTCAGAAACGGCGCCGGAACAGGTGGAGCGGCGGGCGCAGCAAATAACGGCGGTACGGTCGGGTCTAACGGTCTAGTTGCTATTACTTATGGCGCGGGTGGAACAACCGTCAATCAATCCGTTAACTGGGCTAAATTTAATACGACCGACGGTACAATTGAAAGCGCCGATCCTGGCAGTGGAGCTTGTAGCGGTTGGTGTACGACTGCCGCCTACAACCTACCCGCCAGGCGAACTAATTTTTCATTAGTAGCCTATAACGGTTTCTTATATGTCATCGGTGGAATAGACGAAACTGGCACGCGTCAAAATACCGTATATATCGCTAAGCTTGGTGCAAACGGCGAGCCGCAACTTTGGAGCCCAACTAGCACCAACAAATCATCATGGACATATTGGTATCAGGACACCAATATTAGTTCTATCCGCTCCGATATGTCGGTTGTCGCATATAACAACCGAATGTACTTGATGGGCGGACGATCAACTGGTGGAAACCCAGTTAACACCGTCGAAATTGCCGACATTACACCAACAGGCAAACTTGGAACTTGGTCCTCCTCAACTAACCTACCATCGAATTTATATGGACACAGCTCACAGGTCTACAACGACCGTCTATACATAATTGGCGGCGCCGCAACGGTTGGTGGCGCGCCATCGAATTCAGTTTATTACGTCAAAATAAATAGCACCGGCACGTTGAATAACTGGATCCAAACTAGTAGCTTTTCAACTGGCCGCATAGGCAACGGTGGTAATTTCTCTGTTGTATGGGGAGCCTATATTTATATCTCTGGCGGTTGTAGTACCGTCAACGCAAGCGGTTATTGTACGACTATTCAATCCGATACCCAGGTTTCTAGCATTAATGCCGACGGCAGTATCGACGTTTGGAACAACCTCGGCGGCATCTCCAGCCAAAGAATGAGCTTTAGCATGATTTCTTGGCGTGATCGCATATACGAGATTGGCGGCTGTAGCGCTCAAAACTCCACAACCGGCGATTGTAACTCCGCAATGCTTAGTAGCATTATCTATGGCAACGTCAACCAAGACGGCGATGCCTCAACCGTTGACCAATCAGTCGCACTTAACACAGCGCCGTGCAGCGGTACCGACCCAGTTGGCTGTAATTTACCCGGTAATACTTACATCGGCAATATGTTGTCGTCAACAATAATCGTAAACGGATATTTATATGTAATAGGCGGATGCACAAATAACACCTGCTCAACCACCATCGGCAACGTGGCTTATGTCGCCATATCGTCAACCGGAACAATGGTCAAGCCCGCAACTTGCCCATCGGGTGCGTATCAAGGTGGGACGTGGTGTGTCGACACGACTCATACAATTGCCGGCGGTATCGGTGCAGCTAGCACGGTTGCCTTTAATAACCAAATATACCTCGTTGGCGGCCTAGATGGCGGCGGTAACACAGACACGATATACAGGACAACGCTTAATAATGATGGCAGCATCGGCGCTTGGCAATCACAAACTATGTCTGGCGTGGGCGCTACGGCGCAATCGTATCTTTTCTCCTTCGCCCGAGCTAATCCGTCCGATGCCACTAATAACCCCGGTAACTTATACATATTCGGTGGATGCGCTACCAGTTCAAGTGCAGGTTGTACCGCCTATGGAACGGGCGTCTATAAATGCAATATTCAAGCTACAACTGGCGCGATAGCGGGATGCACGACGGCTGGTCAGCTACAAATAGGCAAAGTACCTGGCGATACGGCAAACACTGGTGGCATGGGAATAATGAGTGGGACCGTTTACGCCAATTACGTATATCTAGTCGGTGGCGTCACGCCAGATCAAGTCGACCTTAAGACAATTATGTATGCCCAGATCGACACAAATAATAATATTGTTCTTGTGCCATCATATCCTGCCGGAAGCCTACTGACTACAGCCATAGGAACCGGACTGCCGACAGGTACCGGAGCGGGCTGGGTACAATCGGCACAAAAAATGGAAATTGGTCGACGACGATCGGCCGCATTTGGATATAACGGCTACATATATGCCGTTGGTGGCTACGAAGCCGTATCTGGAGTCTTGGCTGATATCGAGTTTATCAAGGTCAACGTTAGCGACGGTAGTGTCGGTAGCGCAGCAGATCCTTGGCACACTTCTGTTGTTCAAATCAACCAGCGATGGGGACTAAGTGTACCGGTTTCTAACTCGTTTGCATACGTAATCGGTGGCTGTACGGCCGGTGCTAGCCCAAGTAACTGTACGACCAGAACAGATGTTATTCAGACATTTCAGTTATATAACAACGACAGCGGATCACCAGCTGGGTTCTCGACTTCGGCTGCAACCTATTCTACCAACCCTAATCGATTAGGCGCCAGCAGCACCATAGTTAATGGTTATATATACGTAGCTGGTGGTTGTATTAGCGCTACCGACTGCGCTACGGCTATCGACACCGTATCTTATGCAGCGCTTGACGCTAATGGGACTATTGGTACTTGGTATGACACAACCGCCCACCTTCCGGCAGTTCGAGCCTGGGGTAAATTAGAAACAGCCGGCGGATCGCTATATTATATTGGCGGCCAAAGCAGCACAGCGACAGATAGGCGTACGGAAGTCTATTATGCAACTCCGGCATCGGGCAATATTACATCTTGGGGAACTGCCAACAATGGTATACCCGCCGCACGAACGAAATTCGGATCAGCTGTATGGAACAACCGACTTTACGTAGTCGGTGGTGAAGGGACTGGGACTGGTTGCACCGCAAGCAACGTCTGTAATACTGTCTATGTCAGCCCATTATTAAATTCTGGTGGCAATATTAATTCGGCCTGGTCGTCCGCCAGCACTTCATTTAACGTTGCCCGCAGTGGCGCAGCCGCCGTCGCTTATGCCAATAACTTATACATATTTGGCGGATTTGATGGTGCGAATTATCTAAGCGATAGCCAATATACCCACATAATATCAGCCGTCGACGCAACTGACGGCACAGTTGGCAGCTGGAAATATTCAACCAGCTTGCCTGGCCCACTATCACAAGCTGATGGCTTCGGAGCAAATGGCTATATCTACATTGCGGGCGGGCGATCAAACGCCACGACTTGCGATCCTATTATGCTAGCAACGCCAGTCAGCGCAAACACTACTATCGCAACCGGCAATAACCCAACTGGTATTGGCGAATGGTTTGAAACCAATCAGCGATATACCGGAGCTCGCTATGGCGCGTCAGCAGTTTACTATGATGGTAAGGCTTACGTTATCGGCGGAAGCAGTTGTCAACTTACTTCAACCCAACAAGTGCTTAGCACGACTGGCGCAAGTAGCTTCGTCGTACCAGACGGGATAACCAGCATTACGACCAAGATATGGAGTGGTGCTGGTGGCGGTGGTGCTGGTGGTAGTGCGGCAACTGGTGGCGCAGGTGGTGGGTCGGGCTACGTCAATGCAACAATAGCAGTAACGCCTGGCGAAACCCTAACGACTTACGTTGGCAGCGGTGGTGGCGCAGGAGCCAGAAATACCGCTGGTGGTGGCGGTGGTGGTGGTGGCTATTCTAGTATTTATCGGGGCGCAACCCTACTGGCATTAGTCGGTGGTGGTGGCGGTGGTGGTGGCGGTCGCGCAACAGCTAGCCATACTGGTGGGGCCGGTGGCGGTGGCGGTGGCTTAAACGGAGTTGCCGGAGCAAACGCTGGCGGCACCGGAACGACTGTTACCGGTGGTGGCTTTGGAACACCAACTACAGGTGGAGCAGCTGGAGCAAACGGGCAAAACAACGGTACAGCAGGCGCCTCACTCACGGGCGGCTTAGGTGCAAATGGGCTTAATATCTCAGGTGCCGACGGTGGTGCGGCCAATGGTGGCGCAGCAACTGGTGGAGCCGGTGGATCGGTCACTTCGGTAACCTACGCGGGTGGCGGCGGTGGCGGATCGGGATACTTTGGTGGTGGTGGCGGTAGCGGAACTAACGTTGCCGTTACCAGCGGTGGTAGCGGTGGTGGTGGTGGCTCAAGCTATACCAACCCTACGGGAATAACTTTAATAGAAAACTTAGCAGGTAGCGGAACCGCCCCTGGTAAATCCGGAGACGTCGACCAAAGCGGCGCAGGCATCGGTGGTAACGGTGGCGCCGTAGCTGGAGTTGGCACAGCCGGCGCAAACGGTAGAATAGTTATTTCATATAACACACTTGCCTATTCAACCCCTGTAATTCAACAAACGGCATTATTATCTCAACCTCAAGTTGCCAAGTATTCAATTATGATCGATACCGACTCGGACGTATTCCCAAGCAATTGGTTGCTAAACGGTGTCGACAACTCAATTGGCGCTAAATGGCAACTACGTTATCGATCAATGACAAATATAACTACATCTTGCAAATCCCCTGCCATGACAACCTGGGGAAGCGAAACAATATTTGGCGACGTTACGTTGGGCCTACCTGGTGTATATATTCCAAAAGACAGCGGTGGTGTCACTACTAACTGCGCCCGATTCTTCTACTTTAATATTACAGTCGACAGTTCTCAGGCCTTCGGATACCCAGATGACGTCTCGCGCGGACCGACCATCACAGACTTAACTCTTCAGTTCTCGGCCGACCCAAGCAAGCGCCTAATGCACGGGCGTACATTCACCGGCGGGCTACAACAACCAATCGACACACCATACTATACCTACTAATTTGCTATAATTATAATCAATGAGTGAATATAGGGAAGATTATGAGGAAGAAACCTGGCAAGATGTTTTTTTGCCAAAGGAATCTGAAATAGTCGCCCCTCAAAAACAAAAACGTTCCATATTTAAAAAGAATCATGACAAAAAACTAAAAGCCGAACCAAAGATAGCTTCCGATAAAAAGCTTCATAACAAAAAGCGCCTGGCTTCAATTTCAATCGCCTTAATAATCGTCATCGCTGGTATTTCGTGTATAGGCTATAAATATTTATTACCTCAAATCAAGTCGTCTGATATTGCAAAAACCCCAGACGACGGCGAACAATCTCAATATACAGTAGAGACACTTGAAAAAGGCACACCTACCTACTCGACCGTTTTGCCTTCTGGCACAACAATTTCAAAACTTGGCGGCTGGACCAGAGTTAGCCCAGAAACTAGCGACCCGGTCTACGCTTATGTCGATAAAATTAACGGTGTTTCGATTAGTATCAGCGAACAGCCACTACCGGACGATTTCAAGTCAAACCCCTCTTCAAAAGTCGAGAAATTAGCGACGGGCTTTAATGCCGATGCAAAGATAACTGTATCTGGCACTACCGCCTATATCGGGACTTCGTCCGACGGCGCACAGTCGGTAATTCTTTATAAAAAATCCACGTTAATACTAATAAAATCAGTCGCTAGAATTAGCAACAACGACTGGGCAAATTACATTAATTCTCTTAAATAGAGTTTGAAACGACCAACGTGTCCCCAGCAACTCCAGATTTAACAGAATTAGCACAAGTTACAGTAATCGGCCATTTACCAATGGGGGTCTTTGATGGCACAAGCCAAGTCCAAGTAACCGTTCCGTACTCATCGGCTTGTTTTGGCAATAATCCCAAATCCTCAGCTTTCACCTTGTCGTAAACGGCTTCTATCGAGCATTTGACTTTTGTATTAGTCTTTATACTCATCGTCGCGGTCGAACCAGGCTTTACTGGCGAACTAAGCGACTGAACCGATACGCCAACACTAACATCATCACGCTGCTGAGGTGGCGTAGAAAATAGATCAGTCGCTGCCGCAGTCTTAGTCGTGATGTCAGTTTCAATCACCGAAACATCACGACCCGTATACCAAGTATAGAAAAACCCGCCAACCATCGCTATTGTGATTAAAATAAAGGCACTTATAGAAATATTTTTAGCTTTTTTTACAATATTCCTACGCTTAAGTGGTCTACCATCAAAGTGAACATCTAATTCAGGATTGTATTCCTCAAAGATTGGTTCCACCCGATAAGTCTTCCTCTTGCGCACATCATATCCTAACGTTGATAACGATCAACGAACCGAAATGTTATTTATTTTCCTTGTAATATTTTTCGATTGCGGCCGTAACCTTACCGGCAGTTTGCGTATTCTCAAAGAAAAGTATTTGGCTCTTACTGATAACCATCTCGTCCTCTGGACCATGGATTTCACTGCCTAGTTTAATTAGCTGAACATTTGCGGCACTAGCATCAGCAACCGCCTGAACAGTGCTAGCCGTAGAGGTTGATTGTGTTTGCAGATAGAAAATCTTGGTTAATTTAAAATATTCACCACTTAATTTCGAAAGTTTTCCGAAGTAAACCTGGCCATTCGTAAGGAAGACTGCTTGATACTTGCCGCCATCAATATATGAAGTGACACTTGATTGATAGAATAAAACACCGCCAGTAACAACGGCCGTCAGCACAATAACACCAAGAGCAAGCCTTATTAGATTTTTAAAGCTTAGTCTTTTTCGCTTGCCAAAGCTACGTCCACTAACATTATCCCTCTTATCAGAAGGCTCGTTCGCACGCACAGGTCCGTTGTTCATAAATTATCCCCCATATTCCCTATTGTCTTTGAAATAATTATACCATTAGGGTTAATGCGTAGCAATTATATGAACTAATCAACAATTGGCAAAATCGACTGCCCAATGATACTTGAAACCTTTTCTGTATAACTTTCGATATTATCTTTAAAATAATTCGGATAAGCTGCCTGAATTTTAGATACAACATAATAGCCAATCGCCATCATCGCCCCATAACCGCAGTTTTCAGGCAGTGGCACGTATAATCTGTTTTCTGGACTGCCCCAAACGCCATTTTCAACACCAAAACTAATAAATAATTCATCCGAAGGCACAACAGTCGTTGCGTGTCGCATTAGATATTCCGCCGTCTCGACATCCCTGGCTATATTGCGACCAAACAATTCAATAAACTTTACATTTAGCATACGCGTAATATTCGATAAATTAGTCGGGACTGCAAGATAGTATTTATTATATTTCGAAAAATCCGGCAACTCAATTTTATCAATTACGTTATTAATAAAGTCTTCAATTTCGACTGGGTTTTCGCCAGTCGAGCCTAATATTAACCCCATATAGGTCGATGTATTGTATGTATATGGTTCGCGGTTTTTAGGAAAAACATATTCATTAAACATTTCAGGAGCGTCATCAAAAATAGCTTTTGCAGGTGAATTAGCTGAATTAGTAATTAATGTCAGATGCTTATTAAACCTACGAGCCATCTCGGCAATAATTGGTGCGTTCTTTTTACCAGATGCTGAAATTAAAATCACGCCATCAATCCCCGAAATATTCGATAGTTTTTCTTCGCAGTCACTCTCCGAAGCAAAAACAGCATCTAATTTCGAAAAAGCTATTCGTCCAGCCACTTCAGCATTCCCGGAGCCTACGACAAGTGGACGCCTATATCTAGATGTGTCAATTCTAGGTAGCTCTGTCTGTTTAAATAGCTGAAGCGCACCTCGAACCACTACGTCAAGATTCGGTAGATTATTTAAATCAAAGTTGTTTAGAATTTCAATGTAGTCAGTCTGCATAATTAATCCCTTTCACGTATATTTGGTGTGTATGTTATAAATTATAGAATCATAATTGAATAATGGCAAACCAATTACGCTTATTATCGATAATTAACAATTTTCTAAGACAAATTTCAACATTAATAGTTTATAATTTTAGGCAATGGCCAAAAAAACAAAGCTGATTTATTTTTTTATAGCAATTTCAGTTGCGC
>Ga0302289_1000387_pt1 | contig 20270 bp, 20 predicted proteins | sample III_Fen_N1_2_FD_194552 | JGI IMG/M metagenome (GOLD analysis project Ga0302289, IMG submission 194552) | Peat permafrost microbial communities from Stordalen Mire near Abisko, Sweden - III_Fen_N1_2 | ecosystem: Environmental > Terrestrial > Soil > Wetlands > Permafrost | place: Sweden: Abisko... | reverse complement strand
CGGCGTCACGTTTTGATAATAACAAAAAGACAACGTACGATTTATTGAAATACTTTACATTGGACGCAGCCTCCATGGGAAAAATGGCTGCGGATGGTATTTTTGTGAATAATTGGGCTATCATGGAGGCAGTCGGCAAGGATCCCAAAGTAGATGTTTCCGGCGTTGATATGGAAAATCCATATAGCGTACTCAATTTTGAGGCAATGAAGTTGGATCTATCGGCAGTGACTGCGAACGATCCGGCGATCAACGCTATTTTCCAGCAGAAGGTTGCGGCCTACATGAACGGTGAGTTTGCTTCCGTGGCTGATGCCGAGGCAGCTTTTATCAAAGACTGCACGGATGCAGGGGTTTTGCAGTAACCGCATCTCTCCCCAATATATGCTATGCTTATGTGATCAAATGGAAAGTTGAATGTATGAATGGATATACGACTTATCGCTCTCGATATGGATGGCACCGCGCTCAAAAATGACGGGGGCATATCAGCAGGCACGCTCGAAATAATTGCCAAAGCTTTGGCTGCAGGCATTCATGTTGTCCCGGCAACCGGACGGACACTCTCGGAAATACCGGACGAGATTCTCGATCTGCCGGGTATGCGCTATGCAATCGTGTCAAACGGTGCGAGTGTGATGGATCTCGAAAGCGGCGAAGAAATCTATGCGGATCATTTGCCGTTTGAAGCAGCGCGCAAGATGTTTGACGTGCTTTTTGAAGAGAATCTCGCATTTGAGACATATAGTGAGGGTCTGTCTTTCAGTGACGAAAAACATATGGCGGAAATTCTGCGGTTTTTCGGATCTTTGGGAAAGAACTTCGCGTATCTCGTCGAGCGCATGCGTTTCGTGCAGAATCTGCCGGCTTATTTTGAAAAATCACAAAAACACATTGAGAAAATATATGTGCATTATCTGGAGGAGCCATCGCGTATTCGGCTGGAGATGGCCGCCTCGGGAATGCCGGACGTTGTTGCGACCTTATCAAACCACCTGAATATGGAGATCAATTCGGCGACAGCCAATAAAGGTACGGGCCTTTTGCAGCTTTGCCGGGGATTGGGCATTGAGCCCGAACATGTTATGGCATTCGGTGACGGCAACAACGATCTGCATATGCTTACCTTTGCCGGATTTCCTGTGGCTATGGGCAATGCAGTGCTGCAGGCCAAACAACTGGCAGCCTACGTCACTGTCTCCAATGAAGCCGACGGGGTTGCCGTTGCGATGCGCAAATTTCTGCAGATGTAATCTGTTACTGCAGTTCGATATCCAGAGTGAGGCCGTCAAATTCGATTTGTGTGCCCCATTCCGTTCGTTCGGAAGTGAAGTCCGCCGATTCTTTCACCTGGAACAGATTGTCCAGATAGATCCGGCAAATGCCGGTAAGTCCCTCCGTCATGATTTGGATACGTCCGTCTTCAAATACAGCCCTTACGCCCGCTGCGTTTCCTCCGGAAGAGGCATAAATTTCGGCGGAAATGTCCGCGTGATCCTGCAGCCCGTAGATCGAAATGGTTACCGAGTCCAGATAGTCATAATCGGGAGACTCGTCTGTTTTTCCGGTGATCAGAATCGTATTTTCGCGCACCAGAAGCGGCATTGTGAAATAATCGAAAGTCTCGACACGCCAGCCCGGTCCGGCAATGCGTTCATGGGTCAGAAGGTTTGTCCACTGTCCGGCCGGGACATAATATCGGCAGGTACCGTCGCTGCTGAAAACCGGTGCGCACAGCAGCGAATCTCCGAGCATATATTGCCTGTCCAGAGTTCGGCACGTCTCGTCGTCCGGAAATTCCATCAGCATCGGCCGCAGCATCGCAATACCGGCAGCGGATGCTTCAACCGCTGCTGCAAAAAGATACGGCATCAGGCTGAGCTTCAGCCGAGTAAACATGCGTGTGACGGCAACGGCCTCGTCGCCATACAGCCACGGCACTTTGTATTCCGAGTTCCCGTGGTAGCGGCTATGCGAGGAGAGCAGCCCGAATTGCGTCCAACGCTTGTAGATATCCGGCGTGCAGCCGGCTTCGAATCCGCCGATGTCGTGACTCCAGAATCCAAAACCGCAAAGGGAAAGCGAAAGACCGCCGCGTAGGGATTCGGCCATCGAGGCATAGCTCGAAAGACTGTCGCCGCCCCAGTGCACAGGGAATTTCTGACATCCGACCGTTGCCGACCGGGCAAAGAGACATGTTTGATTTTTGCCGATTTTCCGCTCGCTTACCTCGAAAACAGCCTGATTGTATAAATAAGTATAATAATTGTGCATGCTTTCCGGTGTCTGTCCGCCGGCATAGGAAATTCCTTCGGCGCTGGCTTTTATACCATAAAACGGGTCGTCAGTCGGTATGCGTTCGCCGAAGTCGGTCTTGAACGCGTCGACGCCCATTTTGATGAGTTCCTCGATCTGCTTCTGATACCAGCCTTTGGCCAGAATGTTAGTGAAATCAACGAGCGCCATGCCTGCCTGCCATCGATCCCACTGCCAGACATCGCCTGACCCCGTATTGACGAAGTAATTCTCTTCCAGACCCTCCTTGAAAAGCGGTGATTTCTGCGCGATATACGGATTGATCCAGACGCTGACTTTGATGCCCTTTTCGTGAATGCGCCGTATCATGCCGGCCGGATCAGGAAAGTTCCTTTTGTCCCACAGAAAGCTCGTCCATTCGAATTCCTTCATCCAGAAACAGTCAAAATGAAATACCGACAGCGGAATCCCGCGGTCAAGCATTCCATCGATAAAATGCATAACGGTATCTTCCGAATAATCGGTGGTGAATGAAGTTGTCAGCCAAAGTCCGAAGGTCCATGCAGGGGGGAGAGCGGGTTTGCCTGTCAGATCCGTGTAACTGCTGATCACCTGTTTGATGGACTCACCGCCGATAACCAAATATTCCATGCTCTCGCCGGGGACGGAAAACTGCGCTTTGGAGACGCTCTCACTGGCAACTTCATAAGATACGCGATCGGTGCTGTTGACAAAGATGCCGTAATTACTGCTTGTTATATAGAAAGGGATATTTTTGTAGGTCTGTTCGGTATCGGTACCTCCGTCTTCGTTCCATATATCTACAGTCTGCCCGTTCTTCACGAAAGATGTAAAACGCTCGCCTAATCCGTAGACATTCTCGCCGACGTCCAGTTCGAGACGTTCGCGCATGTAGGACCGGCCGTCCGGTCCGACGATATAGGCCATGGACTTTCCGGATGTGGATGTAAGAAGTCTCCCGTTATAATAATAGGAGAGACACCAGTCGGGTCCTTTGCTGACACGCACTTCAGCGCTTCCCGACATTAGAATATAATGCGTATCCGTCTCGAAAATCCGGACGCTTGCTTCGCGGCTGTTCAACTGGAACTGCGCGCTCTTCGATCGAATGCCCTTGTGGTTTTGCATCTGCACCGAGATGACGTTCGGTGCAGGCGAGCTGAATCGAAGGGTCATCAATCCGCCGTCTGTGGTATTGCCGCGGTGAACTACCTTCGTATAGGGCGCAAAAACCGTCAGGGTACTGCTGGTCAACTCGACGTCATAGGCTTCTTTTGGATAGAATATTTCATAGCCGTCTTTTACCAGCCACATGCCATTTGTGAATTTCATATTCATCCTCCCGCAGGCTCGAGATTTTCAAAAGGAAATGCATCATTATTATAACATTATCGACATGCAGCCGTAGGACGAAAAAAGGCGCCCCACAGAGTGAAGCGCCTTGCTGTTGCCGCAAAGTGATTCGATTACAGCTGTCCGACAGCACCGAGAAACAGGATCGTGTTGTCCGTCTCGTCGTATATGGCAAAGAGGAACGGACGGTCGGCCGTGAAGTTTTTTATATCTTCCTGCACCGGCATCGCGGTATCGGCCATGATTACTTCTGTAACGGCTGCGGCTTCCGCGCCTTTTTCATCGACGCGTATATAGCACTTATGCAGAATATCTGAAATATACAGGTCGTTTGCGCTGCCGGTCATGCCGTCGAACTGCGCCTGCTCCGGGTCAAATGCGAGCTTCATTCCAAGAGATTCCATGGTTTTTACCATGGAAGTATCATAGGTAAATGTGAATTTGGGAAGTGCAAGATTGACTTCCGCATTATTCAAATTGGAACAGGCCGCGGAAAACCCGTCAACAGCCAATGAATTCATGACTGCGGTGATGTCCTGTCCCTCTGCCGGCAGGATAAAAGCCATTGAGAACGGGCTGTCTGCTTCGCCCTTTGCACCTTTGAACGGCAGAGAAATCATCTGGTACGCAGAGGTTTCGGAGTAGAGCATGCTGCGCTGCTCGTGCATGAAAGGGACGTCCGCATCTGACTTTGTACCGTGAAACGTCTGGTCGGATGTGTTCTGTGCGATAAACGGCGTTTCCCAGTCTCCCAGGAAATACAAGGCGTTTACAAGAACCATCCGCGTATTGTCCGGAAGAGGGGAAGGATTCATTTTTGCGATTTTACCATGGGTCTTATCACTGGCCCACTGATTGATCTGATCCGTTGCGTCTTTGGATGCGTGCAGGAAATCCACAACATTCGCATCGGCCATAAATGTATCCGTGCATGTCTGAATGAAGCGATCGCTGAACATATAGTCTTTTTGCATCCAGATCGAATTGGCGTCTTCCATTCCGTTCGTATTGGTGCGCCACATGAGCTGCTGACAGGCAGCGAGAATTTGGTCATCGGTCATACCGGACAAAGAAAGTGCATCCCGAATTTCATCCGCCGTCGCACCGTCGGCACCGCTTCGCGTCATTAACATCGCTAACTCGAGACTCGCCGGTGAAATGGCGATGTTGTCCTGAGTAAACAGCTTCGATACCGCGGACCAGCCAAATTGATTTGTCCCGGATACGAAGGCTTCAGGGAATGGGGATATGGACTGTGACGAAAGCTTGCCCTCGAAAGAAACGATGCCGGATTTTTTACCGGGTCCGGAATTGCTTTGGGAACAGGCACTTGCCGTGCAGAGAACTGCCATAAGCAGAACCCCACATAGAAGAACTGCATATCTTTTTTTCATGGAATCATCCTCCTGATAAAGATTTCACAAGTGTATTCTTGATGGATCTATGTAGTAGACGTTTCAGCAGACGAAATTGTTGCAAATTATTCTGTTCCGAAAATGTAAATCGGATTTTCTGAGATGTCAGTGATACTTTTCGTCGCTTTGTGATAATATTGACAATAATGTCAAAAGGGCTTTATATTCGGGATGAAGCAGGAGGTATTTTCCATGAAGAAGCAGCAAATCATTATTCTTGCACTTTGCACGGCGATTGTCCTGTTGGCCGCAGGGATTGTATACATGGTATATACAAACAATAAGAAGAACCCGGCGCCTGCGGAATCTTCCTCACAGAGCACATTGCCGCCGACTTCCGGTCCATCCATACAGGAATCATCCTCATCGTCCGCAGCGTCCGAAACACCGACGCCGACACCCCAGCCGACAGCGACACCGACCGCGACAGCGACACCCACACCGACTCCGGCAATAGCGGACGGAACATATCAGGCCTATATCACAGGCGTATCCACGACTCCGCCCGATGCAAAAAACCAGGGAACCATTACCCTGCGGCTGGCTCCGATTTTTGGCGGAGCGGAAGCAATTGCTCAGGCGAAAGCGGACGGACACCCGGAGATCATTGAAGTGGATGAAAACGGCGTTGAATACATAGCGGACGACTACTATATCAGTGATGCGGACCAGACCCTGCATATCCTGCCGGTATCTACCGGAAGCAGCATTCGTGTTTTTCCTCCGGAAGGCCTTAACGATGCTGCAGAAGATTTCTGTGTGGACGGAACCCTTTCCGATCTTGCCGCGCATGTTACTGAATACCAGCAATATGCGACCGTCACCGTGAAAAACGGCAGCGTCTCATCAGTCGTCGAATTTTACCTTCCCTGAGCAAAACAGGGAAAACCATAGTATCGAATAAGAAATCAAAAAAGCGACGGAGGGCATCCAATGGGGTCTGTAATTGAACTTGAAAATATAACGAAAGTTTTCCGGGTGCTGAACCGGCATGCGGGACTGAAGGGCACGTTTACTGATCTTTTCTCCCGAGACTACAAGAATCTGGTTGCCGTGGATCATGTTTCCATGTCCATCGAAGAAGGTGAGATGGTCGGGTATCTTGGTCCCAACGGTGCAGGAAAATCTACTACGATTAAAATTATGACGGGGATTCTGGAGCCGACCGAGGGAAAGCTCCTGGTCAACGGGCGTGTGCCTTATGCCAACCGCACGCTGAACGCACAGAATATAGGCGTCGTTTTCGGACAGAGATCGCAGCTCTGGTGGTCGCTTCCCGTCATTGAATCTTTTCGGATTCTGAAGGAAATGTACTGTATTCCGGATAAAGTATATAAGAATAATATGGAGATGTTTGACGAACTGGTCGGCGTAAGCGAACTCTACAATAAGCCGGTCCGGCAGATGTCGCTCGGACAGCGAACGCTCTGCGATATACTTGCGGCCTTTTTGCATGACCCGAACGTGGTGTTCCTCGACGAGCCGACGATCGGACTCGATGTCTCGATGAAGTCGAAGATCCGGGAACTGATCTCGGTACTGAACCGGGAAAAGAAGACGACGGTCGTGCTTACAACGCATGATATGGGCGATGTGGAGGCGTTATGCCGCCGGATTATGATCATCGACCACGGCAAACTGATTTACGACAACAATATTCAGCAGCTCAAGCAGTTCTTTGGATCGTATCGCACGCTCAAAATCCTGCCGGCCGGAAATGTATCTTTCTCGGAGGCGGATTTGGCAAAATATGGACGACAGCTTCTCGTATTATGTCCGGAAACGCGGAACGTCGTGTTCGGGTCGGATGAAGAGTGGCTTACGGTACTTGTGCCGGAGGACGAAATTTCCCTGATAAAAGTTCTCGAGCATATGCAGACGCTGATTCCTTTTAGAGACGTACGGATTGAGGAAATTACTACAGAATCGGTCATCCGGAAGATTTATGAGGGGACCAGCGATGCAAAGCCGACACTGGAGGCCGGACATGGAGAATAGAACAAAGAAGCTTCCGTTCCGGCGATATTTTTCGATTACCCGTGCGGGTATTTTGGAAATGGCCATGTTTCGATCCAGCCGTGTGCTCGACTTTGTCGGGAATATGGTCTATATGATCGTTGTCTATTTCCTGTGGCGCGCCATCTATGCGTCCACCCACACGGTCAGCGTCAACGGAATGACTTTTAAACAGACATTAATCTACCTGACTCTCGCAGGCGCGATTTTTTCCACGCTGAATAATTACCTTGTCTGGAAAATGGGACGGGATATTCAGTCCGGCCAGATTTCTTTGTTTTTCACGAAACCGATGGATTTCTTCCTGCGGGAATTCTTTTATTCGCTCGGGAATGTGGCGACGCAATTGGTTCTCACCTTTATTCCCACTTTCCTGGTCGTCTCCATTCTTTCCGGATGGTCGCTTCCGATGGGCATCAATCTGCTGATCTTCCTGCCGGCGATAGCTATGTCGCTTGTCATCAGTTTCAGCATTGATTTTATGGTCGGTACAGTCTGCCTGTATTCGCAGTCGATCTGGGGCATCAATATGATGAAGGAAGTCATTATCCTTCTGCTGTCCGGAGCGACGATTCCGCTGGCCTTTTTTCCGGAGGCGTTCCGGAACGTTCTGATGTTTCTGCCGTTTCAGGCGATTTATAACGTTCCGCTTATGGTACTTGTTTCCAATACATACACATGGATCGATTACGCGAGAGCGCTCGGCGTACAGGCTTTCTGGATGGTCATTCTGGTAGCCTGTGCACGCCTGTTCTTCCGGTCTTCGTCACGTGTGATTACCGTTAACGGCGGCTGAGAGAGGAGGGGGAAAAATGATCTCGGAACAGCGCGAAAAGAAAGAAAAACTTCACCGCGGAGCATTCTATTATCCAAGAATTTACCGGATGATTATTACTCAGGATATTAAGAGCAAGATGCACTACCGTGCCGACTTCTATATCTCAACGATCGGGATGCTGGCTACGAATATCGCCGGATTCATCTCGTTCTGGCTGATATTTCAGTCGTTTCCCTCGATCAACGGGTGGACCTATTATGAGATGCTCTTTCTGTATGCATTTTCGCTTCTTGCGTTAACGCCGGTTCAGCTGTTTTTCGACAACAACTGGGCACTCCGGTTCAATGTATATTCGGGAGATTTCGTGAAATACTGTTTCCGCCCGCTGAACCTTTTCTTCTATTATATTTCCGAGACGATTGACATTAAGGGCGCCGGACAACTGGTGTTCGGTGCAGGCACGCTCGCGTATGCATGGCATCATCTCGGATTGGAAGTCAGTGTTCAATCCATGGCGCTGCTGATCGTAGCTCTTACTTCCGCATCGCTGGTCATGATTGCCATGATGAATGCGGCTGCGGCGACGTGTTTTTGGGTGATCAATTCGGGCACTGTGATGGTCTTTCTATTCCGGTTTAAGGATTATGCCAAATATCCGATGACGATTTACAACATCGGATTTCAGATTGTATTCTCTATCCTGATACCTATTGGATTCATCGCATATTATCCGAGTCTTATATACCTTCGCGCGCAGGACGTTTCCATCCTGACGTATCTCTCGCCGGTCATCGCAGTACTCTTCTATTACGGATCCTATAAGTTATGGATTCGCGGAGCCATGAAGTATTCGGGAACCGGATCTTAGCAGATTCCCTACCGCTGAACGCAGGTTATGTATTCTGCTTTGCGCGGATGTCGTCGATTTCGATGCGGATGACAGTCACCCGGTTCATGGACTGCGCGTTGAACTCATGCTCAGAAGAGCCTGTATAGGAGTGCATCAGCTTGTTCAGTGCGGCTTCCTTTTCCGCTGCGGCCTCAATCAGAAAGGCACGGCCGAAGCCGATCACGCTGGTATATGCGGTTGACCAGTTGCAGGGGGATCCTTCGGAAATGACGTGTGCGTCAACGGTGACTTCCACACATACAAGATTATTCTCACGCAGAATGTCGAGTTTGCGTCCTGCCGCGGCACAGTGCAGATAGAATTGTCCGTCACTGTATCCATAGTTCATGGGAACGACATAGGGCTGACCCTTATCGGACATGCCCAGATGGCAGACATTGGCACCGGCCAGGAATTTTTCGATTTGTATCATATCGGCGATTTCGTTTTTGCTGAGGCGCATCGGGTGTTGCTGCATATGTAGGAAACCTCCTTGCAGACGATGAATACAAGCGTCTGTTTTGTATTTATTTGTCATTTTACATGGATTTCCGGAAAAAGACGTGAAAATTCTTAAAAACAATGAAAAAAAGCGGTTGACAGGAATGCTTTGCCGTATTATTGTATTAAGCAGACAGTACAGTAATACAATAATACAGAGACTCAGTATCCGGAGAAGAGAAATCGAAACGTGATGAAGAAAAAGGAGCAGGCAATGAATGAAGAAATCTTAATTGACGTAAAAAATGTAAACAAATCGTTCGGCAAACGCAAAGTCATCGACAACTTAAACCTTAGGGTTTGCACGGGGGATGTGTACGGGTTTCTGGGGCCGAACGGTTCAGGAAAGACAACAACCATCCGGATGATTCTCGGTCTGGTGTTTCCGCAAAGCGGACAAATCCACGTGAACGGTCACGATATCCGCACAAACTACACGGACGCCATCCGTGACGTCGGCGCCATTGTAGAGAACCCGAGTGCATTTCTTTATCTGTCCGGCCGGCAGAATCTGCAGCTCCGGGCGAATCTCTACAAGGACATTCCCGCTTCACGTATCGACGAAGTGCTGCAAATCGTTGACCTGCAGGATCGTGCAAAAGACAAAGTAAGAACCTATTCTCTGGGCATGAAGCAGCGTCTCGGAATTGCCATGGCGCTCCTGAATAATCCGAAGATTGTATTCCTGGATGAGCCTACCAACGGACTGGACCCGCAGGGCATGAAAGATACCAAAGAACTGATCGTGCGTCTGGCGAAAGAGAACGGAATTACATTTTTTATATCCAGTCATCTCCTCAACGAAGTCGAACAGATCTGCACGAAGGTCGGCATACTGATGTCCGGCAAACTCATCAAGCAGGGGAGTGTCAAAGAACTTCTCAGCAGCAACACGGATATCTTTGAAGTTCTGACCGCCGATACTGAACTCGCTGTGTCCCTGCTGAAAGAAGCAGCCTATGTCAAATCCGTTCAGACAAAAAAAGACGGCATCGTCGTCGAGATTGACAAAAATACATTCAGTCAGCTGAACGGGCTTCTTATGGCCCATCGGGTCACGGTAACGTCCATATCACAGCAGGAGAAATCGCTGGAACAACTATTTCTGGAACTAACAAGCGGGGGTGAAAAGCATGTATAATCTGGTAAAAAACGAATTGTTCAAAATCTTCAAACAGAAGAAACTCTATATTTGCGGTGTCATGATTCTTGTTGTCCTGGCGATTAGTATTGCAAGTGCCATAATGACGCAGTCCGCGAGCAGCGGATCGGGTAATTTGCTGGTCGGCAGCGAAAGCGCAGACCTGTCGAGCCAGGTAACCGGTCAGAATTTCCCGATCTCTATGATTTCCTCCATCAGTACGGTTCTTGTTATCTATATTGTGATCCTTCTCGGAGACATTATGGCCGACGAGTATAAGAACGGCACACTGAAACTGACCCTGCTCGGTCCTGTATCCCGCTCAAAAGTCGTAATGGCGAAAGCGATCGCTCTGTTCCTCAGCATTTCAACGCTGATTGTCTTTACGCTGATTACAAGCTACATCGCTGGAAGTATATTCTTCGACTGGGGAAGCGGATTTAACGTCATATCCTATCAGACAACGTATGCCGGAGAAATGACCGCCGCAAACTTCGCACTCTCGGCAGTTTCCGGAATTCTGGTCACGGCAGGCGCCTTCCTTCTGACGATTCTGCCATATTTTTCTTTCGGAATGATCGTGTATTTTCTGTCGACACTTATTTCGAACATGGGAGCCGTCATCGGCGCATCCCTGGGAACATGGATTTCAATGAGTCTTGTCGGCATGGTGTTCCCGAAAATCACCCCCTATCTGATTACATCGTACTTCAATTTTTACAATGAGTTTTTGAGAAGCAGTAAGGATTTCGACATGAGAAGCATCGCAACCGGTTCGCTGGTCATTGTGCTGACGGGAGCGCTTTTCCTGGGGCTGAGCATTTTCACAATACGGAAGAAAGATATCCTCGCATAAGTCGAGAAAGACATTTGACAATTTCATGAAACCGTATTATTGTATTAAGAGAGTAGTACACAAATATGTGAAAATAGATAAATTGAATTTTTTAATAAATAAAACTGATCTGGATGAATGATCCAGTAGAAAGGAGTACAGGTGGACGATTATTTTGATGCGAATACACCCATATATCTTCAATTGGTGAAGCTCTTTACGCTTCGGATTGCAGGGGGAGAATGGAGAGCGGGCGAACGGGTCTCGAGCGTGCGCGATCTGGCTGTAGAATTTAAAGTGAATCCCAATACCGTACAGAGAGCATTGGCCGAACTCGAGAGAGACGAGTTGGTATATACCGAGAGGACCAGCGGCCGGTTCATTACAGCTGACGAGGGGAAAATTCAACGGGCGCGATCCATGCTCGCAGAACAGGAAGTCACACAGTTTACTCTGCACATGAAACAGCTCGGCTACGGCCGCACGCAGTGGATGGCACTGGTGGAAGAACAGATGAAGAAGGAGAATACCTGATATGAGTATTATAGAAATCAAGAACCTCAATAAGAAGTTCGGAACCAATGAAGTTCTTAAGGACCTTTCATTGAATCTTGAACCCGGCAAAATCATCGGCCTGCTCGGACCGAACGGCTGCGGCAAGTCGACGCTTCTTAAGATTCTTGCGGGTCTCACGAGTGATTATTCGGGCATCGTTCTGCTGGACGGACATGCGCCGGACCAGCATACCAAGACGATTACATCCTATCTGCCGGAGAAGACCTACTTAAGCGGCTGGATGCGGCCCAAAGACGCGTTTGATTATTTTCAGGACTTTTACGCGGATTTCGACCGGGTGAAGGCGTCCGAAATGCTCAAGCAGTTTCGCCTGAACGAGAACCAGCCGATCAAGAACATGTCGAAAGGCATGCAGGAAAAGCTCCAGTTGGTTCTGGTTATGGCAAGAAAAGCCCGGATTTATCTGCTGGACGAGCCTATGGCCGGTGTGGATCCGGCTACGCGAAGCGCCATCCTTGATGTTACGCTTCGGCAGTACCAGGAAGATTCACTGATGGTTTTTGCTACGCATCTGATCGCAGATGTCGAGAAAGTATTTGACAGTGTTATTTTCCTCGGTTTCGGAGAAGTGAAGCTTTTCGAGGAGGTCGATCATATTCGCGAAAAATACGGCAAGAGTGTTGATGAACTGTTCAGGGAGGTGTTCGCATGTTTGGTAAGCTTGTAAAACATGAATTCCGTGCCACGGCACGAATCATTCCATTTGTATTTCTGGTTACATTATTTCTGGCCCTGGTGAATGTTCTCTCCGGGTTTCTGGACATCGGCGTCGCATCGAATATTTCTTTCGGACTCACGATCACGATGTGTATCGCTCAGGTTGCGGTTGCCTATGCACTTGTCATCTGGCGTTACTATAAGAACATGTATGGCAGCGAAGGCTATCTTACACATACGCTTCCCGTAAAGACGCATCTGCATCTCTGGAGCAAGCTGCTCGTCGGGTTCATCTGGTCCGTTCTGAGTTATGCGGTCAGCGCAGGGGCCGTTGCCATTGTTGTTATTGCTAAAGTACATAAAGCTGACGGTAATCTCGATGCGATTTCAACCGGATATCGGAGTCTGCTTCAGGAAATAGGCCTGGCAAATTATCAGACGGCTCTGTGGGTTGTATTCGGGATCTTCCTTCTTATCTCCATACTTATGGTGCTGACCGAAGCCTATTTTGCTATTACACTCGGAAACATCTCGAAGCTGCACTCACTGGGCGTCGGCGGACCGATCCTGATGTTCTTCCTGGAATACATCTTTCTGCAGATCGTCTCAACGGTTTCCGTCCTTTTCATTCCGATTGGAGTGAAAATTACAACCAGTACGACAGGCAATGCGGTTTTCAAATTTGTCCGGGAGGGCATGCTGCCTTCTTTGACCTCACAGCTCAACAAGACTTCCAATGCTGTGAATGAATCTGTTGTTGTTGGTCTCGGTTCCTATCTGCTCATCCCGGTTCTGGCAATACTGCTGCTTGGCATTACCGCCCGTATCGTCTCGCGGCATACAAGTATCCGATAAAATGTGCATGGCACAAAAGTAATTTTAGGAGGATTCAATGACATCGTCTCACTCGAGTGAAGCTGTACAGCCTTCACTCTCGCGTAAAAGTCTGCGTATCGCAGCGATTCTCGAAATCTGCGCCATCTATATGGTCGGACAGCTCGTCGCATTTTTAATTCTGAAGCTCTGCGGCATTGAGATACCCGATCCGGTCAAGATGCTGGAAGCCAATCCCAATGCCGATGTGATGGGTATGTCCGGGTCACTTGCAGTGATTCTGCTGATCCAGTACGCAAGCACTATGATTCCTGCGATCGGTATTGGCTGGTGGTACCGGAGAAGAAAGATCTCTGCCTATGGATTTCAAGCCAAAACTTCGATCATTTACAAGAAAAAACCTATTCTCGGGAATATTCTGACGGGTGTCGTACTTTTTGCTGTAGCTGAACTGCCCGGTAAGCTCCTTGCTTTAGTGGATCAATTTATCCCGCTTGGTGCAAAAGCCGCTACCCAGAACATAGCCGGCCAATTGAATTGGAACACGTATCAATTTTGGGTTCTCATGGCGGTCGGCAGCTTCGCACTTGTTCCGCTGGTCGAAGAATTGTTTTACCGCGGATACGTCCAGACGCGTCTGGCGGAAGACTTCGGAGCTCCAACTGCGATTCTCATTACCGCCATGTTTTTTCAATTCTCCCACGGGCAGTATTATGAGACCCTATCGCCATGGACGATCGGGATGCTCGTAACCGGCGTATTCTCCGCACTGATCTGGGGATATGTATTCTACAAGACCCGTTCGCTGATCGCGCCGATCGTAGCCCATGTTCTGGTGAACTTTCCAGTAGCGGGTGCTGCGAATTATTTTGTTCTGGCAGCCATGGTCGTTCTGATCGTCGCATTTCGCAGACAGATTCTGGCGTCAGCGCGAGATTTTGGTCAGTTGATCAGGAACGATGCACATTCCCGTACGGGCACGGTTGTTGCAGTTCTTTTTATGACGCTTTATGCTGTATTTGTATCACTCTCACAGGATATAGCGAGCGTGTTTTGTGTTGCGGCACTCATTGCGGCCCTTATTCTGGAAATTATCGCGAAATCCAAAGCAAAAAAAGTATCCATACAGGTTGTACATACTCTCAACAGAGCACAGCCTTCCATCGAATCATAAGGAGGAAATCATGGCTACACAGACAAAAAAAAGAAAATGGATCAAATGGGTCGTTATTGCCGTCATTATTGTTGTTATCGGAGCGGTTGCTTTCACGGCAATCCAGGCATCAGCGCGGCTAAGACAGGCCAAACTTCAGGCAACGGCGAATTCAGTCCTTGTAAAAAAGGGTGACATTTCCGTGCTTGTTCAGGCCAGCGGCTCCATCAAGCCACTTTCGTCTGCGACTGTGTATGCCCCGCTCAACGCACAAGTAAGTACAATCACTGTAAAGAACGGAGACACGGTTAAGACAGGTGACGTCCTGATGACGTTGTCCAGTGCTACGATTGATGACGAAATTACGGCACTTCAGTCAACCCTTTCATCGCAGGATGCACAGATTCTGATGGCGAATAAATCCAAAAGTTCATCCATCATTTCTCCGGTATCCGGCCGTGTGAAAATCATCTATGCCGTTGCCGGACAGGACGTTGCTACAACAATGTCTGCCCAAAACTGCATTATGATCCTTTCTGCCGATGACAAAATGGAACTGCGCTTTGTGCCTTCCGCTGCTGTTGCCGGCGGCGATGCAGTAAGCGTCACGATCGGAGACAAAACCGTCGATTCTACAATTAGCACGTTTGCAAACGGTGAAGCTTCGATTCTCCTGGCGGACGATGCATATGCCGTAGGCACTCCGGCATCGATCGCAGCGGCGGACGGCTCGGCTCTGGGCGACGGGACGCTTTCCATTCATCAGCCATATGAAGTGATCGGATTTGCCGGCGTGGTGTCGGATATCCCCGTAACAGTCAACCAGACGGTGACCACCGGAGACACATTAGTCAAGCTCAGTGATCCGGTATATTCATCCGATTATCTTCAGATGCTGACAACACGTCAGAACACACTTGACCAACTGACAGAGAAGCGCGCATTACGTGATCAGCTGTCGGTCCGCGCCTCACAGGACGGTGTTGTCGATGGGTTGGCCGTACAGCAGGGAACCAGTGTACCGGAAGGTACACCGCTTCTTACAATCGGCGGAACCGATGTTTTTTCGCTGGATGTTGCTGTCGATGAATTGGATATCGCCAATATTAAAGTCGGTCAGCCGGCTACAATTGCCCTGGATGCACTGTCAGGCTCCACGTATCCTGCAAAGGTTACCCGCATTTCCGGTACCGGTATGTATGCAAACGGAGTCACCACCTATGATGTAACGATTCAGCTCGATCCGGCAAAAGATATCATGACCGGAATGAGCGCAAGAGCGGATATCCAGGTCGGCTCCAAGACGAACGTTATTGTTATTCCGGTAAATGCAATCAAGACGGTTGACGGAGCAAAATACGTCGTGGTGGTTCCGGATCCGGGTTCAAAAGAAGCCGTTTCCTCGAGCGGCGTGGAAACAAAAATAACCATCGGCCTGATCAACGGTTCCTATGCGGAAATCCTTACCGGTCTTACCGAAGGACAATACGTTAAGGATCTGTCTGTGCAAACGACGACCGGAGGATTATTCAGCGGCATGCGTCAGCAAAATGCAAATTCGACAGAGGCCACAGCATGATAGAACTAAGAAATATCCGAAAAACCTATCTTTTGGGCGGTGAGACCGTTCATGCGGTAGACGGATTGTCGATGGAAATCGAAGAGCATGAGTTCGTTGCGATTATCGGTGCTTCCGGAAGCGGAAAATCCACACTGATGAACATCATCGGGTGTCTCGATTCTGCGGATGAAGGTGAATATCTCCTTCGAGGGAAAGACATTACCTCGTACACGCAAAGACAGATGGCCACCCTTCGCAACCGCGAAATCGGCTTTGTTTTCCAGCAGTTCAATCTCCTGCAGAAACTGACCGCACTTGAAAACGTGGAACTTCCGCTGATCTATCAGGGCGTCGGACTTTCCCAGAGGAAGCAGCGCGCAAAAGAGGCTCTTACCAAAGTCGGTCTCGAATCGCGCATGCATCACCGTCCGAACCAACTGTCCGGCGGACAGCAGCAGAGAGTCGCCATCGCCCGTGCACTTGTAACCCGGCCCGCCCTCATTCTGGCGGACGAACCGTCCGGAAATCTGGACTCCAGATCCAGCCGTGAAATCCTCCTGCTTTTTCGTGAACTGCATGAGACCGGAAATACGATTTTGCTGATTACACACGATGACCACATTGCTGCGGAAGCGGACCGGAGAATTCGACTTGTAGACGGGAAAATCATTTCGGACAGCAAATTCGAGGATGAGACGCAGGCGGCAGCCCGCTGGGAAGCCGCGGAAAATGCTCTGAGAGAGGGGGTGACGGCATGAAGCTGACACAGGCACTCAAAATGGCGTTTTCTGCCATTCTCAGCAATAAAATGCGTTCCTTCCTTACAATGCTCGGCATCATCATCGGCGTTCTGTCCGTAACTCTTCTGGTAAGCATTGTGCAGGGTGCTACGGACTCCGTAACCACACAGCTCGAACAGCTCGGCGGCAATAAGCTGATTGTATCCATCACAAGTCCCAAACCGAGCTTCATTACGCTGGAGGATCTTGCGTCCCTCCAAAACAAGAACGGTATCGGCCTGATTGCGCCCTCCATCAACGGAAGAGACACGGCCAAAGCGGAGGGCAATACTTCGGAAGCCAGCATTGTCGGAACGACGGAAAACTCCGTGCAGGTCGACAACATTACGGTGGCATCCGGCCGGTTCATTCAGGCCAGCGATAACGAAAAGCGTCTGGACGTCGCCGTCATCGGAGTGACTATCGCCCGGGATCTTTTCGGGCAGACCGATGTCATCGGCAGCACATTTACAATGCTCGGCCGTTCATTCGAAATTGTCGGTATTCTGAAAGAAGAAGGTACAACTTCGATGAATTCCCAGGATGCCACGGTTTATATTCCCATCAATACGGCATCGCGCCTGCTGAAACAAACGTCGATCACTTCTTTTGACGCGAGTACGACATCGGCGAGTACGATCAATGAAGGCAAGGCAGCTTTGCAGGACTTTCTGCAGCAGAAAGTGCGGCCGGCTTCGGAAGGCAGTACGGACAAAGGCTTTTCCATCTTTAATATGGGGGATGTTCTCAGCGCACTCAACAGCGTCATGGGAACCATGTCAATCCTGTTGGGCGGAATTGCAAGCATCTCCCTGGTTGTCGGCGGAATCGGCATCATGAACATCATGCTCGTGTCCGTCACAGAAAGAACCCGGGAAATCGGCATTCGAAAAGCGATCGGTGCACAGCACTCGGATATTCTGATACAGTTTCTGATCGAGGCCGTAGTCATTTCGGTAACCGGCGGAATCATAGGAATGCTCCTCGGTGCCGGGCTGCTGCAGATCTTAAGTGGTATCATGAATATGCATCTAAGTATATCTGTTTCGGTCTCGGCACTTGCACTCGGATTTTCTCTGGGTATCGGCATCATTTTCGGAATCTATCCCGCGAATAAAGCGGCGAAACTGAAACCCATTGACGCTCTGCGGTACGAGTAACACCGCTGACCCGGACAAACGGGGCTCATGTGCCCGGTAGGGTGAATATGATACAAGGGAAAGAACACGAATATGCAGCAAGGATTCCCGAACACGCACGTGCGGGGCTGGAACTGCTCACAGAAAAAGGCTATGAGGCCTATTTGGTCGGCGGCGCCGTCCGGGATTTACTTCTCGGCGGCGACCCGTCCGATTTCGATTTGGCAACGAACGCAACTCCGCTGCAAATTCTTGAAGTATTCAAAAGTAACCGGACGATTCTGACCGGGTTCGAACACGGGACCATCACGGTCATCATGGACAGCGAGCCGGTTGAAATCACATCCTATCGAGTGGACGGGACGTATTCGGATGCGCGAAGACCGGATCAGGTGACCTTCAGTCATTCGCTGGAGGAAGACGTCAAGCGCCGGGATTTCACGATCAATGCTCTGGCCATGGATGCATCCGGACATGTCATCGATTTTGTCGGAGGCGTGCAGGATCTCAGAAAAAAGACCATCCGCTGTGTTGGAGATCCGAACCTTCGCATGCAGGAAGATGCACTCCGCATACTTCGGGCACTGCGCTTTTCCGCCGTTCTCGGGTTTCCGATCGAAAAAGAGACCCGGCACTGCCTTTTCCAACACAAAAAACTTTTAACGAAAGTATCCGTCGAGCGTATCTGGTCCGAATGTACCGCGCTGCTTTGCGGAGAACAGGCGGATCAGGTGCTCCTTCATTACATCTCGATCATCGGCGTTGTCATGCCGGAACTTCGGCCGATGAAAGGTTTTGCGCAGTATAACCCGCATCATGTGTACGATGTTCTTGAACATACCGCGCTTGTCGTTAAGAATACCCCTCCGCAAAAATCCCTCCGGCTCGCAGCGCTTTTTCACGACTGCGGAAAACCGGCTGCATTTTCGATGGATACGGAAGGCGTCGGTCATTTTTATGGACATCAGAAAATCAGCAGGGATATCGCACACGAAGTTATGATGCGAATGAAAGCGGACACAAAAACCAGAGAGCAGGTCGAGACGCTGGTTCTCTGGCACGATGCGGATATTGAGCCGGAGGAGAAATTCATACGCCGGCGTCTGAATCAGTTCGGGGAGGCGACGCTTCGGGATCTTCTGACGATCAAGAGAGCGGACACGATGGCACAGTCGGAAAAGAGTCTGTACCGGTTGGAAGAACTCGAGAAAATTCGCATAATCCTCGACAAAGTCATCGAGGACAGCACATGCTTTTCCCTCAAGGATCTTGCAATTCGCGGTGAGGATGTTATTGCCGCAGGAGTCCGGCCCGGCCCTCGTGTCGGTAAAATTCTAAAGGAAGTACTTCATCAGGTAATCGAAGGAATCGTGCCCAATGAACCGGAACCACTTCGAAATCTTGCCGCAATTCTTCACAAAGAACATAATTACGAAGAATAGCATGGCATTACACCCCTGGAGAAAGCAAATTTTCACAAAAAGTACAAGAATATGCATGTTTTCGAAGTCAATAAATTGAAATGATATTGAAAAGATGCTATTATTATCTTGCATTTGAATTGAAGGCAACTTTGTCATACGTGCAGAGGTGATCTATATGAAAAACAAGTTCGGGTTTACACTCATTGAAGTTATGATATCGATTGGCATCATAGTTATTTTGTCATCTGCGGTCGCTTTCTCGATTACATCTTATATTGCCAGAGCCAAATCTGCATCCAGTTTTGCTAACGCGCAGCAGGACAAATACGATTCCGCGCAGGTACGAGTGGATGCATTGAAGTCCTTGAACTCCGGAACATCAGCAACACCTACCGCAACACCAACCACAGCGCCTACCGCAACACCTACTGCAACACCTACCGCAACCCCTACCCCAACCCCAACCCCAACACCTACCGCAACGCCGACCCCTACCCCGACCCCTACCCCAACCCCGACCCCGACCCCTACCCCAACCCCGGTAAAAATAGCAACTAAAGCAATTGCCGGAGTGACAAAGCCTGCTAAGTCAGCTACAGCCGTTACTACAATAGCCAGTACCACTGAATACACTGCAACAATCAGTTGGTCTCCTGCGTTGCCGGCAAATGGTAAATTTGCTGGTAATACAGCATACACTGCGACGATTACAATTACTCCTAAAACGGGTTATACGTTAGCCGGCATCACCGCTAACTTTTTCACTGTAGCCAATGCAACCTCAACAACAAACACTGCGGGTTCGGGCGTAGTAGAGGCAGTATTCCCCAAAACTTTAGCCTGAGTAAGGGGAATCGGGTCGAAAGTAAGCATTGCTTTACGTTGCTGATTATTGAAATTCCCGACAAGTGATGACATGTCAGGTCAAATTTGAATGGTATA
>Ga0302289_1000386_pt1 | contig 20277 bp, 17 predicted proteins | sample III_Fen_N1_2_FD_194552 | JGI IMG/M metagenome (GOLD analysis project Ga0302289, IMG submission 194552) | Peat permafrost microbial communities from Stordalen Mire near Abisko, Sweden - III_Fen_N1_2 | ecosystem: Environmental > Terrestrial > Soil > Wetlands > Permafrost | place: Sweden: Abisko... | reverse complement strand
CCTGAGTGTATTTCTCGACGATTACCATGTTTGATCGACCATACCCCCAGGAGATCATATATAATGCCGAAATCCCGTATACAATGGCCGCGGTTGATCCTATGGCGATGAGAGAGTCCATTGTGGGCGCCGCACGTAACAGAGCCAGATACCCTCGCTCGAAATAGCGTTTACTTGCGATAACAATAGGTAATAAAAGAAGAAACTGGGAAAAAGGCAGAAGTAAAGCATTTTCGATTCCGTAAAATAAAGAAGGAAGAGGAAGCATTGCTATCTTTGCAATCGCAAAATATAGAAGAAATATGCAGAAAAAAGCTGAAACCATAAGTCGTATGCCGAGATGCTCATAGCTTTCATTGGGGTTCCAGTCGAATTGCGCGCGATTTTTGCTTTCAGTTCTGTGCTGTGAAGCCTGGTAACCCGCATTTCCGACAGCCGAAATAACCGAAGCGACAACTTCGGATTCTTTTACCTTCAAGTCATTGAAAGAAATGACCATAGTATTGGAGAGTAAATTGACATTCACTTCAGTAACACCGGGTATTTTGCTGACGCTTTTTTCGATGTGTGTGGAACAGGCGGAACAGCTCATTCCTGAAATATCAAATTTCTTCGTAGTCATTTTTTTTGGACCCCTTGAAGGAAATGCCTCTGGCTAAGGGGCTATATTATATTTAAATTTTAAGACATGTTCGACTTGAAGTCAATGGAATCGATTTTTTATGGTGTTTTCAGATTTTTTAAGTAGTAATGAGCAGATTCAGGTGGATTAGCTGTTATATTAAGTGAGTTATTATTGACGTTTCATATTATACGATATATATTATTGGTATTGATCGTATATCATACGATAAAAGGAGGTAGCGGCATTCATGATTTTTTCGATTAATTCGGGACTGCTTGACGCCTGTGTTTTGGCAATACTTTCGCGGTCAGATGAATACGGCTATCGATTGACGCAGGAAGTGAAACAGGTGATGGATATTTCTGAATCGACTTTGTATCCTGTGCTAAGGCGTTTGCAAAAAAGCGGTTGGCTTACTACATATGACCAGCCTTTTCAGGGGCGAAACCGGCGGTACTACCGGATTACCTCCGAAGGCTTGAGCCAGCACACCTTATACTTATCAGAATGGAAGGAATATAGAAAAAGAATCGAAGGTATCTTCGGAGGAGAATCCACGTTATGACCAGAAAAGAGTTCATGCAGGAATTGCGGGACAGGCTTTCGCCCTTGCCTCCCAATGAGAGGGAGGCGGCGCTTTCGTTTTATGAGGAATATTTTGACGAAGCCGGTCCCAACCGCGAACAGGAAGTCATTGCAGAGCTGGGAAGTCCTGCCAGTGTCGCTTCGCGGATTCTCGCCGACCATGCGGTCAAGGAAGCTCGCGAGTCGCCCTATAATCCGAGAAAAGGGTTCTCGGCATTCTGGGCGGTTCTTCTTGCCGTCTTTGCGGCTCCCCTTGCGATTCCGGCGGTAGTGCTGATCGTCGGTCTGATGATCGCCGGTATTGCGGTCGTCATCGCGATAGGAGCTACCGCGATCGGATTGCTGGTCGGAGGCGTTGCCCTTTTCGTCAGCGGCTTTTTCGGGCTGTTTGCGACGCCCGCAACCGCGCTCATTCTTTTCGGCGCGGCCTTCCTTTTATGGGGTCTTGGCAAGATCGTATTCGTAATCGTCGGCGCGGTTTTATCCCTTCTTGGACAGACCGTTTCATGGTTCTTCGACCGTTTTAAAGGAGACAGCTATGCACGATAAAGACCGCGACAGATACCGCGAAGAAAGACGCTATTATCGCCGCAAGTATCGCAATGAGTATCGATATAATAATAGGGGCCGCGGGCTTTGGAGCGGCTTCAGTCTGCTCTGTATCGGCTGTATTCTCGTCGCGATCGGTTTGAGCTTTGGCGGGCATTGGACGAATTTTCAGTGGTGGCCCTGGCAAAACGGAAACAGCAATTTTAACTGGAATTTCAACGGGATCGGCAATACGGGCGACGCGAATGTGATTCAGGATATCGTTGAATTAAATGATACCATTCCCGCAAACGTTACCAAACTTGATATCAAGTTGAAGGCTGCGAGCCTTGTCATCAAGAATGGGGCGGATGGTTCATATCGCGCTACCGATTTCGGGAAAGGTGCAATTACGGTGCGCCTTGACGGAAACACCCTTGTCGTCGACGAAACCGACTGGCGCCATGACCTTAATTTTGGCAACAACTTTCCCAAGCCGACGCTCGAGATAGTTCTTCCCGATGGAATAAATCTTGGTTCGTGCGATATCTCCGTCGGTGCCGGTTCAGTGAATATCGTTTCTGCGAAAATGGATGAGTTTAAACTTGAAAGCGGAGCTGGTTCCTTCAAGGGAAACGGTTTGACCGCGAAAAAAGCAGAAATACAGACAGGCGCCGGATCAATTGAAATGGATGATTGCGCGTTTGGCGATACCAGAATCAAAACCGGAGCGGGCCGAGTGGTTTATACAGGTTCGCTCGGGGAGAGAACCGAGATATCCACCGGCGCGGGTTCCGTCGAGATGAAAGTTGCGGGCAGCCTGGATGATTATCGCGTCGAATACAGCCGTGGCCTTGGCTCGGTGCGCATAGACGGGGAATCCTTCAATGGCGTCGGCGACGGATCGGCCGGCAACCGCAAAGCTGAAAAGCAGATCAAGCTTTCAAGCGGCATCGGATCGGTTGCCCTTGCGTTCGGCAAATAGGGTGGATTGATACAAGAATCTTTTCGGTGTATAGTTTCTTTCAGATGATCCATTAGCTCAGTTGGATAGAGCGGTTGCCTCCTAAGCAACAGGTCGGACGTTCGACTCGTCTATGGGTCAGAAGAAGATTTCACTGTGACAGAAAAAGAAGAAAGCCGGAGTTCTATTACAGAACTTCGGCTTTTTTATTATGTCCGGCAGGCTTCATACCCCGAAGCTTGCTCCGGGGTTGTTGATTTTGCGGGAAGGAAAATTATTCGCCGAAATCGTTTGTGAGCTTGAATTTTTCAAGGAGCCAGAAGATCAGGGAGAGAACGACGCCGACGATGGCCGCAAGGCACATGCCGGAGAGGCTTGCCAACCCGACGGGAACCTTGATGCCGGAAACGCCGACGGTGAAGACGACCGCCGTGAGGCAGAGGTTCTTGGCTTTTGAATAGTCAACTTTTTGCTCGACTATCAGGCGAATACCGCTCGCGGCGATGACGCCGTAGAGGAGGAACGAAACGCCTCCCATGACCGCACCGGGGATCGACATGATAATGGCGGAAAGGGTGCCGGAGAAGGCGAGGATGATCGAGATGACCGCCGCGCCGCCGATAACCCAGACCGAGTATACGCGGGTGATTGCCATAACGCCGATATTTTCGCCATACGTGGTCGTGGGGACGGACCCCATAAAGCCGGAGAGAGTCGTCGAGATACCGTCGGCAAGGAGCGAACGGTGAAGTCCCGGATCCTTCACAAGATCCTTGCCGATGATTTTTCCGGTCACGATTAGGTGGCCGACGTGCTCGCTGATGACGACGACGGCCGCGGGAAGAATGATAAGTATCATGTCGAGCTGAAATTTGGGGAAGGCGAAATTTGGAAGCGCAAATATCGGGGCAGTGGCAACTTTGGAAAAGTCGACGATGCCGAACGCAAGTGCGCAAAGGTATCCAACAACAATGGCGATGAGTATCGGGATGACTGCGAAAAATTTGCGGAAGAGGACGTTGCCGAAGATGGCGACGGCGAGGGTAATCATCGAGACGGCGACGACTTTCGGATCCATGGCCTTATCGGCGGTCGGAAGAAGACCTGCCATATTTGCGGCGGTTCCTGCGAGGTCAAGGCCGATGAGCGCGACGACCGGGCCCATGGTCGCCGGGGGAAGCACGACGTCGATCCACTTGATGCCGACGAAATTGATGAGAATGGCGACTGCCATGAACGTACAGCCGACGATTACAAATCCGCCGAGCGCATAGTTGAACGCACCTCCCGCGATGCCGCCCATTGCCGCGAGAACGGCGAAAGTTGGCGCGAGGAACGCGAAGCTGGATCCAAGGAAGGCGGGGGATTTGCCTTTGCAGATAACGAGATACAGGAGCGTTCCGACGCCGTTCATCAGCAGAACGATGGCCGGATTAATGCCGAATAGCATCGGAACGAGTATTGACGCTCCGAACATAGCAAAAAGATGCTGAAAACTGAGGGGAAGGCCTTTCAGGAAGCCTACTTTTTCATTTACCTGGATGATTGGACGGGACATAGGGACTCCTCTTTGAGTGATTTATTACTGGTACCATACTTTTATAACATACTTTTCCGCTAATAAAAAGTTTTAAAAACAGGTAGTTTCATGATAAAATTGGCCAAAGGAAAGGCCCGTATGGATAAAAAAAACGTATCCCTATATGCGTGGACGGTCGCCGCTCTGCTCTTTCTGGTAGTTGGTCTGTCTCTTTTTGTCATAGTGAGAGCTGTTGTTGCCCGTAATGCGCTTGATCAATCGTATCATCGGATGGTCTCGTCCTATCCCTCTCTGGTATTTCAGCGGGTGACGTTTTCCAAGTATCTCGTGCAGGGAACCCTGAGCGACAACGACCCCCATTTTTCGAAACTTGACGTGTACCTCGTGAAAGGCCGCGCGGACATACAGTTTGACCTTTCGAAGTTTGCCATCAACGAAAAAAAAACCGATTATTCCCGCAAAAAACTGTACCTTGATTACACCGGCAAAGAAAAATTTCTCGTCGGCATCGACGTTTCGATCGATCCCGGGGATATCAGGCTTGCCGAATCGATTACGCCGGAACCATATTCAAAAGAGGAAATGGAAAAGATGGCTAAGACCGCAGCCCTTGCTTCCGGGGCAGTCGGCGCCTATGTCGGCGGCAAGACGGCAAGCAGTGCCCAGTCAGTGATTCCCGTGCTCAACTATTCGGGCGGTATCAGCACATTGACGGGAGCGGCCGCGGGCGGGGCGCTCGCCGCGGGAACCGCCTATTTTTTCACGGATAACTTCATCACGGCGCTTCAGTCGCTTTCGCGCGCGCATGCGTCCGTCGCGGAAATGATTCAGGCGGCACGACCGCTCATCGTTATGGAACTTGCCGGGGAAGACCGGCTTGGCAAGGCTGACTGGGAGAGCGAGACGCAAACGTATTACAGGAAGCAGTTCGAATCGCGGATCCAAAGTCTGGCGGGTCAGTTCGGCTGGAAGCGAGTAGTGATCGATTACGGAGACGGCAAATGAAAATTACCAGTACGCTTAAAGTTTTTTCGGTCGTCTCTCTTGCGGTTCTTCTGTTCTGCCTTGTTCTCGCGGCGGGCAATTCCATCAATGAAAAATTTCTGTCTACGCTTGCCGAACATATTCCCTTCCTGAAAGCCTTTGTCGTAAAAGACTATCAAACCAATTTGTTCGGCATGACAAGCGAAGACGCGGGCGTCCTGAAAATCGCGCGTTACGATATCGACTTTCTCGCGTCATATACCGGAAAGTCCGGCAGGTACATCGCGCTCTATCCAGCTGTCGTGGAAGCGGAGATCAATCTTGACCTTGCGAGGAAGGATGCGAAGACGGGAGTCATCCGCCTTCCTCGTCCTGTGTATCGGGCAAAGCTCGATCAGGATAACGCGAACTCTCTCGTGTTCATGGATTCGCTTTCGCTTGACTATAACAGGATGGTAGCGCCCGCGCTGAAAATGTATCAGGCGAGGGCGTGCGACTTTGCGCTTGCCGACGCAGCGTTCGGCGACGAATGCCTGCGCCGCGCGGAGGACTACGTCAGCGCGCTTTTCGGCGAGGGAACCGTCGAATGGACGGGGACTACCGTCGCTCTCGAGGCAGATGGGGAATGCGCCCCGATGGACGTCACTTCGACAAACCTTCCCGTCGGCTTTGATTGTTCCGCGCCGTCAGGGGGAATCGCTTTCTCCTCCCCTCCGTCGCTTCGCGATGACGTCATTATCGATTCTTCTCGTTTTGGAGGAACCGGCGCCGCGTCATTCCGCTTCGGTCTTGCCGGGAAAAAACTCCAGACCTTTGACGCGTTCGCAAAAAGCGTGGAGGAAAAATATAGAGATACTCATATCGTTTTCAGATATCACGATCCTGTTTGCGGAAACGACCGAACTTTCGCCAGCTTTGCTGATGAGGGTTTTCGCAAGTCGTTTATCTATCTTAAAGGCGAGCCGAACTACTACTATCTCGATACCGTTTCCCTGTCGGAGGTAAACGACGAACTTTTCCAGCAAAATGTCTCGCCGAACGCGCTTTATATTTCGGCCTGCGCATTTCCCGCGCAAGGAAGACCCGCGCATGCCGGACAGTACGCCGCATATTTCGCGGAAGATGCCGTCGCTCTCGATTCCGTGCGGAACAGGCGGTACGGCAAACAGCTTGCCGATTCGCTTGACGCCCTTGACCGTATCAGTACTGAGGTTACCGGAAACGGGTCTCCCGACGCAAAAATAATCCGCGAACTTTCCGATCTCCGGTCAAAGGGTTACAGGAAGGGGTCCTTGTCCATTTCGGGCAAGAATGTTTCGCTTTTTGGAATGCTTCTTGGCAGCGCGACTGATGCGACCGGCTCTTCCGGGAACGACGAGGTTAATGGCGATCTTGCGGCTTTTTTATGGATGAAGCGGAAAGAATTCGGTCTTTCCGACGCGGATGCACGGGGATACAAATCCGATCTTATCGGGACTGGCTTCGCGATAAACCGCGAGCTTGTTGCGTCTCTGACGGGCGAAGAGCGAAATACGCTGTATCTTAACTTTTTTTTGAAGCATCTGCCGGCGGAGGTGGAGCGTACCATATATATAGATGAAAATGTTCCATCGCAAACCTGGCTTTTTTACGGGGCCGCCGCAAATAAATGGCGAGCCGAAAATACACAAAAAAAAATTGCGGAAAAATTGGGAAAGATTGGCATGACAGGAGGAAACAGGTTTGTGTTTGTTTTCTCCGATCCGATGGACAAGACCGGTTTGTTTACGCAATACCATGCCTTTTCGCTTGACGGCGGTTCTATTACCGTTTTCAATGATTTCGCGAGCTGGATTCAGCTGGGCGGCGAGGCGAAACCGGTCAATTATCCGGATATTGTCTTTGTGGACAAAAGTTTTTCGATTGGAAAACGGACTTATTCAGGATATACAGAAATCGAGTCCGTGCTAAAAACGTTCAGCGAGGCATTTTCATCCGAGTTTTATAATGAGGACAGAATTGTGGATGTCATTTCCTCGGATATTGAAAAAGAGGTAATTGCGAAACTTGAACGACCGGAATTATAAGGAAATGAATGATTATGCATTAAAATTGCAAAAAATTGATTTGTTTGCATATTTATGCATTGATCTTTTGGATATAATTTTGTAATCTATGATCAGATAACGACGGCGTTAATTTCCCCTAAGCGGAAATTAACGCCTTTTTTTTGTTCAACGCAACGGCAATGATGCCCCTTGGTGGGTATTGTTGCCGTTTTTTTTAGGGGGATGAGTGAAATGCAAAACATAAAAGGAACATTTCGGAATAACTCGGCCGTTCGGCTTGTCCCCGCGAAGGAGAATTTGATGACCGATGAAATGCGCGCGCAGTCGGAGATACGCATAGAGCATGTGAGCATGACATATCCGGAAGAGGGCGGCAGAAGCCTGACCGCGATTACGGACGTATCCCTCGACATCCAAAAGGGCGAGTTCATCTCTTTGCTTGGACCTTCCGGATGCGGTAAAACGACGCTTCTCAGGCTTATCGGGGATCTTCTACAGCCCACGACGGGTTCGATCACAGTCTCGGGTGACAGTCCGAAAGCCGCCCGCATGAACAAAAAATACGGAATCGTCTTTCAGAATTCCGTTCTCTACGATTGGCGCAACGTCAGGAAGAATATCCGGCTTCCCCTGGAAGTAATGAAAATACCGAAGGAAGAATGGGAAAATCGCGTCGACGCCATGCTTGACCTGGTTGGACTTTCAAATTTCGGAAAGCACTTTCCCCATCAGCTCTCGGGCGGCATGCAGCAGCGCGTTTCGATAGCCCGCGCCCTCGCCATCAATCCCGAGATTCTTTTGATGGACGAGCCCTTTTCCGCGCTTGACGAATTTACCCGGGAAAAACTGCACGAGGATCTTTTGCGCATTTGGCAGAGAACGAACAAGACAGTCGTTTTCGTCACGCATAACATCGCGGAATCCGTATATCTCTCGGATCGGGTGTGCGTTCTCTCTCCCCATCCGGGGCGCCTGTCCGCAGTCGTCGACATCGACCTTCCCCGGCCGAGGGTAAAGGAAATGAGGGACAGTCCTGAATTTCTGGCCCTGGTTTCGAAAATTCGGAACAGCTTCGAGGGGGTATAGCCATGGGCAAGGTAAAGTCTTTTTTCAAGTCGGGACGTTTCGTTTCCCTTGTCTGGATAATCGGAATCGTGCTCGCCTGGGAAATCGCGGCGTTTTTTATCGCGGACGTGTTTCACGACAGGATGATGAACAGCAAGCTTCCGTATTTGCACAGCATAATCGGGACGATCGTCGGGAACTTCGCGCTCCTGTCAATGGCATGCGCGACGACGCTGAGCCGCGCGATAATCGGTTTTGCGGCGGGCGCCCTTGTCGGTTTTGCGCTCGCGATATTCATGAGCCTCTTTCGCCCCATCGAGAAGATTTCGTATCCGTATCTTCTGCTCTCGCAGATGGTTCCGATCCTCGGCCTGGCTCCTGTCGTCATCTCGATAGTGCATAAAGTTCAGATCGGCTCGGTCACGATCGCGGCGAGCGACATCACCCGCGTGATCATCGCGGCGTACATAACGTTCTTTCCGGTCGCGACCAATATGCTTTCCGGGCTTAAGAGCGTAGACGCGGACAAGCTGAGCCTTATGTTCACGTACGCTGCGCGAAAGCCTACCGTGTACGCAAAGCTCATGCTTCCGTTCAGCGTGCCGTATCTTTTTTCCGGCCTCAAGATCGCGGCGCCTCTGGCCGTGACCGCGTCGATTCTCGTCGACAGCCTCGGCGCCGCGGGGGGCATTGGCTACAACATGACCTACTCGCTTTATACCGGAACCTACTCGATATTCTGGGCGAGCGTGCTGTGCAGCGCGGCTATGGGAATCCTCGGATACTATGCGATGGTCTTGTTCGAGCAGTTGTTTATGCCCTGGAAAAGGGGCTCGTCGAAAAAGGGAGGTCGATAGCATGGCGTCCAAAACATTTTCCGCGGCTATGGGCGTCATCCTTCCAGTGCTTTTCGGAGTCGCCATAGTCGTGCTCTGGGAGCATCAGGCTTTTCATCGGCTTCTTAACGTGAAAGTGCTTCAGCTCCCCCTCCCGAGCAGGATTCTTTCCGTGCTTTTGGAAAACACCGGGAAAATAATTCCCGACGCCGTGATCACGCTTCGAACCGCGGTGCTGGGATTGTTGATCGGCTCGAGCATAGGTTTTCTCGTCGCGATTATCGCGACTTTTTTCCCCCGATGGGGATACGGCGGGCTCACCGTGCTTTCCGCGTTCAACGCGATTCCGGTCGTTGCTCTCTCTCCCATCATGAACGTGTGGTTTTCCTCGCCCTCGGTCGCGAAGACCGCGGTTGTCTCGATCGTATGCATGGTTGCGATGTCGGTCAACGCGTTTCGCGGGCTCAATGACCTCAAGCCGTTTTCTCTTGATCTCATGAAGTCATATGCCTCTGGCATGGGTCCTGTTTTTTTGAAACTGCGGCTCCCGAATTCCGTGCCGTATATTTTTACCGGCATTCGCATAAACGTTGCGTCCGCGATGATAGGCGCGATAGTCAGCGAGTATTTTTCATCGGCGAGCAACGGGCTTGGATTTGGAATTCGAAACAAGCTCTCGACGGGGCAGTTCCCGCTCGGTTGGGCTTACATAATCGGGGCCTCCGCTATCGGCATTTTGCTTTATATGATCGTCGTCACCTTCGAAGGGCTCGCGACGAAGCACCGCTCAAACTAGACAATTCGGAAAACCGCGCAGATGCGGTGATTCCGATGTGATAAAGAAAAGGATTTTGGAGGTATTGCAATGAAAGGACTTAGAAACGCACTCGTCGCCGCGATCGCCCTTGCGGCTCTGATTGGATTCGCCGGTTGCTCCGGGAAGGCTGCCGCTAAAGCGCCCGCCGAGCTTGAGCCGCTGACCATTCACCTGAAATGGCTCCCGCAGTCCCAGTTCATGGGATACTACGTGGCCGACGCGAAAGGATATTACAAGGACGAAGGACTTAAGGTCACCATCACTCCCTGCGACGGAACGATCGCCCCCGAGCAGGGCGTAAGCACAAAGACTGCCGATATCGGCGTTACCTGGGTTCCCACGCTTTTGACCTATCAGGCCCAAGGGTATGATTTCATCGAAGTCGCGCAGATTTTCCAGAAGTCGGGACTTCTCCTGATTTCGAAAAAAGCCGCGGGAATCGACTCGGGCGCCAAGATCAAAAAAACCACAAAGGTCGGAAACTGGGGACTCGGCAACGAATACGAGATCAAGGCCCTTCTCCAGAAGAACGGTCTGCCGACAAAGTACACGAACCAGGACTTTACCATGAACGCGTTTGACAAGGGCGACATCGACCTTGCATCCGCCATGACCTATAACGAGTATGGACTGGTCATCAACAAGTATACCGGAGCTCTCGGATACGGCGCCGAAAACGTCAACGTCATTGACATGAACGCAGAAGGCGTCGCGATGATGGAGGACTGCCTCTTCGTCTCGAAAGAGTGGCTCGCCGATCCGAAGAACGAGGCAAAGCTCGTCAAGTTCCTCCGCGCTTCGCTTAAAGGGTGGAAAGACGCATGCGCCGACACCAACGCCGCCGCCGACATCGTCATGAAGGCCGGATCGAGCATTTCTCTCGAGCACCAGCAGTTTATGGCGGCACAGGTCAAGAAACTCGTGGATCCGGACGCGGTTCCGATAGGAACGCTTGATGAGGCAAAGCTCGCGCAGACTCTTGACCTGACCAAGAAATACGCCGAGCTCAGCGACTCGAACGCGACCGCAAAGCTTCAGGCCCTTACTCTCGCCGACCTCTATACCGACAAGTATCTCAAGCTGGCGATCGCGGCGAAATAGCGATCGGGCAAAGGGTAATGCTTTCCGCGCCTGTCCCTTCCGGCAGGCGCGGAAAATTCGCGGGCGATGCCTTGCGGATGCTTTCTTTTGCGGGCGCGATAGCCACGCGTGAAAATATCCGCGAAACATCATCAAAATAGCGAAGCGTCGAAATAAAGAGGAGGATCGAGATGGATTTAATTATCAGGAACGGAACGGTCGTTACGCCGTCGGAAAGCTACATAGCCGACGTCGGCGTTTCGGGCGGAAAGATAGTCGCCCTCGGGAAAGACCTTGCAGCCTCCGGCGCAAATGCCGTGGACGCAAAAGGCAAGTATGTTTTGCCCGGAGCCATCGACGTGCACACTCATCTTCAAATGCCCTTCGGGGGTACCGTGTCCGCGGACAGTTACGAATCCGGAACGCGGGCCGCGGCCTGCGGCGGGGTTACTACCGTTTTCGATTATGCCATACAGCGCAAGGGCAAGGGAATCCTCGAGACCGTCGAAGCGAGGCGTAATCTCGCGGAGGGCGTCGCGTGCGTCGACTTTGCCTTTCATTGCGCCATTACCGACCTGAACGGAGGAACCCTTCTGGACGAATTCGCGGCCTCCGTCGCGTACGGCGTGCCGAGCTTCAAGTGCTTCATGGTGTATAAAAAAGAAGGAATGATGGTCGATGACGGAACTCTCGCGAAAATCCTTCTGAAGGCAAAAGAGACGGGCGCGCTCACGAACGTGCACGCGGAGAATCCGGACATGATCGATGTACGCGTCGCGAAATACGTAGCCGAAGGAAAGACGACTCCCTGGTACCATTACATGAGCCGCCCCGAGTTCGTCGAGGCCGAGGCCGATATCCGCGCGATACACTGGGCAAAGTCCCTGAACGCTTCGCTCTATATCGTGCATTTGGCGAACAGGGAAGGCGTCGACGCCGTGACGAAAGCGCGCGACGAGGGCTATGACGTCTACGCGGAAACATGCCCGCAGTATCTGCATTTTAACTCGGACGTGTACAAGCGCTCCGACGGGCGAAACTTCGTGTGCTCTCCGCCCATCAAGGGCGAGGCAAGCCGCGAGGCGCTCTGGGACGCCTTGCGCCGCGGGGACATCGCGACCGTCGCCACGGACCATTGTCCGTTCCAGCAATCGGAGAAAGATTGGGGCAAGGACGACTTCACGAAAATTCCGAACGGCTGCGCGGGTATCGAAAACCTGTATCCGTACATGCTCGGGGCGGCAAACTCCGGCAAGATAACCTTCAATAAAGCCGTCGAGGTGTGCGCGGCGAATCCGGCCAAAATATTCGGCTGCGCCGAAAAAGGTTCGCTCGCGGTCGGGAAGGACGCAGATATCGTCATATATGATCCCGATAAGGATTTCACGATCAGTTGCGCGAACATGCATTCGAACTATGATCACACTATTTGGGAAGGAGTGTCCCTTCACGGATATCCCGTGCAGACATACCTTCGCGGCTCGCTCGTGTACGATGCGGGGAAATTTGTCGGCACGCCGGGACAGGGAAAATTCATCAAGCGCATGGGACGCGCGTAAGGAGACGACATGCTGAATCCACGGGAAGAGTCGGCCCGATGCCTTCTCTGCCACGACGCGCCGTGCACCGCCGCCTGTCCGCGAAAGCAGGATCCCGCGCGCTTTATCCGCGCCGTACGTTTCGACCGCGCAAAAGGGTCCCTGTCCTTCGTGGGAGATTGCGAGCGGTGCGAGGCACCGTGCGGAGAAACGCCGTGCGAAAAGGCGTGCGTGCACAAAGATTTTCCGCTGCGCGTCAAGGAGACGCGCAAAACAATCGAAGCCTCCGGGACGGCCGTTGCCTCCGCCCGCTTCGCGGACGTTAGCCTCGCCGTTGATTTTTGCGGCATTCGCTGCGAGAATCCTTTCTTCCTTTCCTCTTCGGTAGTGGCGAGCGGTTACGATATGTGCGCTGCTGCTTTTCGCGCCGGCTGGGCCGGAATCGTGTACAAGACAATCGGTTTTCTGAGACCCTCGGAAGTTTCGCCGCGCTTCGCGGCGATCGGAAAGGAAGGCACTCCGTTTATCGGGTTTCGCAACCTCGAGCAAATATCGGATCAGCCATTGGCGGAAAATTTAAATATTCTCAAACGGCTCAAGAAGGACTTTCCGAGCAAGGTGATCGTCGTTTCCATTATGGGGCAATCCGGGGAGGAATGGACGGAGCTCGCGCGTCTCTCGCAGGACGCAGGCGCCGACATAATCGAATGCAATTTCTCATGTCCTCATATGTCCGGCGAATCGCTGGGTTCTGACGTCGGGCAAAACCCCGAACTCGTCGCGCTCTATACCGCGGCCGCGAGGCGCGGAACGACGGTTCCCATACTCGCGAAAATGACTCCCAATCTCGGCCAGATGGAGATACCCGCGCTTGCCGCGGTGAAAGCGGGAGCGGACGGACTTGCCGCGATCAACACGATAAAAAGCATCACGGGCCTTGACGTGGAAACCCTCGCGGCGTACCCCGCCATCGAGAACAAGTCGTCAGTCTCGGGATATTCGGGCAAGGCGACCAAGCCGATCGCGCTGAGGTTTATCCACGACATGGCGAAGCACCCAAGGCTCGCAGGTCTTCCGATAAGCGGCATGGGCGGCATCGAGACCTGGAAGGACGCGCTCGAGTTCATCATGCTGGGCTGCTCGAACCTGCAGGTAACGACCTCCGTCATGCAGTACGGGTACCGCATCGTCGAGGATCTGATAGCCGGGCTCAGGGTTTATATGGCGGGTCATCTGATCTCGTCGGTAAGCGACATGGTAGGGACAGCCCTTCCTTTTATGGTCAACGCCCAGGAGCTTGACCGGACAACCGTCGTATACCCGATCTTCGACCGTACGAAGTGCGTCGGCTGCGGCAGGTGCCATATCGCGTGCGCGGACGCGGGGCATCAGGCAATCGCATGGAACGCCGAGCGGAACCCGAAACTGCAGGGAAAGAAATGCGTGGGCTGCCACCTGTGCGTGTACGTTTGCCCGTCGTTTGCGATAAGCGCGGGAGCGAGAGTGAAAAAACCGGCATATCTCAGATAGGGTATGCCCGTGAATTATACTAGTCAGTTTATAAGGAGAGCATCATGACACCGGAAGAAATCGTTCAGACATCGACAGAGTATAACCTTCAGTCCTGGTCAAGGCAAAAAGGGCTAAAACCGATACCTGTCGAAAAAGGCGAGGGCCTCTATTTTTGGGATTTCGAGGGAAAACGCTATTCCGATATGTCTTCGCAGCTCGTGAATCTCAATCTCGGTCACGGCAACCGCGCCATTATCGACGCGATCAAGGAACAGGCCGAAAAATATTGCTATATCTCACCGGGCTACGGTTCCGAGCCGCGCGCCAAGCTTGCGAAGACGATCGTCGGCCTAATGCCGGACAATATAGGCAAAGTGTTTTTCACGAACGGCGGAGCGGACGCGAACGAGAACGCGATAAAGATGGCGCGTATGTATACGGGACGAAACAAGGTGTTCTCCCGCTATCGAAGCTATCATGGTTCGACGTTCGGGGCGGGAAACCTAACCGGCGAGCCAAGGCGCTATCCGCTCGAGCCCGGCATACCCGGCTTCGTGAAATTCTTCGATCCCTATATATATCGCGAGAAGATCGAATTTAAAAGCGAAATGGAAGCGGGCGCGTACTATGTCGACAAGCTTCGCGAACAGGTCGCGTACGAAGGCGCGGAAAGCGTCGCGGCGATCGTGCTCGAGACAGTGACCGGCTCGAACGGCGTCATCATTCCTCCCGAAGGATACCTCGCCGGCGTCAGAAAAATATGCGACGACTACGGCATCATGCTGATCTGCGACGAAGTCATGACGGGGTTCGGGCGCACGGGGAAGATGTTCGGCTTCGAGAATTGGGATATCAAGCCGGATATGGTAAGCTTTGCGAAAGGCGTTACCTGCGGCTACGTACAGCTCGGAGGCGTCGCGGTCAGCAAAAAAATTGCGGCGCATTTCAACGATAATTTCCTTTCGTGCGGGCTTACCTACAGCGGGCATCCGCTCGCCTGCGCGGCGGGAGTCGCGTGCGTGAATTATTACGGCGAGCACGGGGTACTGGAGAACGTAAACAAAGTCGGAAAGGTCCTCGGAGAATTGCTCGAGGGTCTGAAGAAAAAACACACGTGCGTCGGAGACGTGCGCTATATCGGGCTTTTCTCCGCGGTTGAGCTCGTGAAAGACAAAAAGACGAAGGAGGCCTTGGTTCCATATGGGAAAGACCCGACCGGTTTAATGAAGGGTATTACGTCCAAGCTGGCGGTAAAGGGCTTTATGACGTATTCTCACGAGAATATGATAATAGTTGCTCCTCCGCTTATAATCACAGAAGCGCAGCTCCGCGAGGAGCTCGCTAAGCTTGACGAAGTTCTCTCCGAGGTGGAGGCATGACTGAACTGAAATATTTGATGCCTACGCGGGTTCTGATGGGCAATGACTGCGTAGTCGCGAACGCTGGCGAGTTTTCTAAATTCGGGAAGAAAGCCCTGATAGTCACCGGCTCGACGTCTTCAAGGACAAACGGGTCCCTCGCGGACGTGATTACAGCCCTGGGCAAGAACGGACAAGGGTATGAAATATTCGACGCAGTACCGCCGAATCCTACCGTGGATTGCGTGTATCTGGGCGCGGGAATCGCGAAAAAAAACGGCTGCGATTTCGTAATCGCCCTCGGCGGCGGCTCTCCCATGGACGCGGCGAAGGTAATCGCCCTTCTCGCGAAAAAAGAAGTTGACCCAGGACAGCTTTTTTCGGGCGACTACGGAACGGAAATCCTTCCGATGGTTTTTATCCCGACGACGGCCGGTACCGGATCGGAAGTCACTCCCTACGCGATCATTACAAACGACGCAGCCGAGACGAAGACGGGTATCGCGACGCCGATTTTTTTTCCGAAACTCGCATTGCTTGACGCAAAATATTTGGAGAGCCTCCCGAAGAGAACGATGACGAACACCGTCATCGATTCCCTTTCGCATTCCATCGAGGGGATTATTTCCAGCCGCGCCACGTTGCTGACTGACACGCTCGCCGCCAGGGGTATCGAGCTCGTCGGCGAATGCCTGTCATCCCTCGCGGACGGTTCCCTGACCGGCGAAATGCGCGAAAGCCTTCTGCTTGCCTCGGCATTGGGCGGGATGGTAATTTCGAACACCGGCACGACTCTCCTGCACGCGATGGGATATTCGCTTACCTATTACAGGGACATAGACCACGGACGGGCGAACGGCCTTTTGCTCGTCGCGTATCTGCAGTTCGTGCAGAAGCACCGTCCCGATCTCATGCAGAAAATTCTGCGCCCGCTTAAAATGAATTCCCTTTCAGGCTTGAAATTCATCTTCGAAAAGCTGCTCGGAGAAAAGGAAATCATATCCGGCGACGAGATTTCCCGTTTCGCTAAAAAAGCGATGGCTTCGAAAAACCTTGGCAACTGCGCGGTCGTTCCGAACGAAGCCGACGTGCTCGCAATCCTTTCCGCCGTTTTTTCGCCGGACAGCGCGAGTCCGAATCTGGCGAGCAAGAGACACTCCGTCATAGAGTTCGTCAAGCTGGAAGATTTCATTCCTTCCGGTCACTTCAGGACGATCCCCCCGCGATTGAGGGACGTTCCGTGCGGCGTTACCGAGATAAGCGTCGAATTCGAGCTTTCTCCGAAACTCGCAGCGCGCATGAAGATACACGCGACTTGGGACGGGAAAGTCTATGGCTACGTTCACGACAACGCCAAACTGCAAAGCGTCTTTGCGGGCGATATGGCAAAACAGCTCAAGAACAGGCGCATATTGCTGAATGACTGGGGCGAGGCGTTTCTCCTGACTTTGGAAAATGGCTCGCGCGACCGCGAGATCACTTTCTTCGTCACTTTGAAAGAAGTGGAATACCTTTTCGCGAACTGCAGCGTATTCCTCGAACCGGACGAACTGTACGGCGCTTATTGACCGTAGGGAGGATGAATAAATGCATACTTGCAGCGTAAAAAGAATGAAGGACAAGATTGATACATTCGCCAAATTCGGCGATGCCGGTCACGGCGGCATAACGAGATATTCGCTCTCCGCGGAAGCCCATTTGGCGCGGGACGAGTTCGCAAGACGAATGACCGCGATCGGCGCGTCGATCGAGACCGACGATATGGCGAACATGTACGCGACGGTTTCCGGAACCGACCCTTCGCTGAAAAGAATAGTAATGGCGTCCCATGCGGACTCCGTCAAAAACGGCGGAAACTACGACGGGATTCTCGGAGTCATGGGCGCGATGGAAGTTCTCGAAACCGTCGTCGCCGAGAAGATACCGCACCGGCATCCGCTTACCGCCATGATCTGGACGAACGAGGAAGGTTCCCTGTATCCTCCCGCGATGATGTCTTCCGGCGTCATCACCGGAAAATTCGACAAGGCGACCGTGCTTGCCTCGAAGAGCATCGTTGACCCGACAAAGACTTTCGGCGAGGCGCTCGCAGCGAGCAAGTATAAAGGCGACGAAAAATGCCGGCTGAGCGCGGCAAAATACAAGACGATGTTCGAGCTGCATATCGAGCAAGGCCCGATCCTCGAAGCCGCGAAAAAGGACATCGGCGTCGTGACTTGCGTGCTCGGCATGGCAAACTACCGGGTTAAAACATACGGACAGGCGGACCACGCGGGAACCACTCCGATGAGCTATCGGAAAGACGCCCTCCTTGCGTCGGCCCATGCGCTTTTATACCTCCACGACAAACTCGACGCTCTCGATCACGCGCTGGTGTATACGACCGGCGAGATAAAATGCCACCCCTGCGTGCATACTGTGATTCCCGACGAAGTCGACTTTTCGATCGACGTGCGCCACGAAAAACCGGAGATTCTCCGGAAAGCCGTCGAGATAATCACGAACCTTCCTTCCGAGTTCGCGAAGTGCCGTACCGAGACAAAGCTTGCATGGGCGCGGGACACCGTATACTTCGACAGGGAACTCGTTTCTTTCGTAAAGCAAAGCGCGGACGAGCTCGGGATACCAAACCAATATATCAACAGCGGTGCCGGGCATGACGCGCAGTTTGCGTCATACTTGATGCCGACCACCATGATCTTCGTTCCCTCGAAGGACGGCCACAGCCACTGCGAAATAGAACGCACCTCTTACGAACAATGCACGACCGGCGCAAGCGTCATGCTGAACGCCGTCCTGAAGGCGGACGCGAAGCGGGACTGATGTTCGGGGACGAAAATCGGTTTGACAAAAAAGCCCGAGCGGGCGAATATGGCAATATGGATACGTTATGGAAACCCGCAAAACTGGATCTCGTTTTATCTGCCGCACTCGCGGTTTTGTTTCCGTTTGCCGCAGGTTTTCTGTTCAGCCGCACCGGCGCTCTCCTTCCTATGCTTGTTTATTACGGCATCGCCTGGGGAGTGGTGAAGTGGAGGCGCGGTTCGATCGGCTACCGCAATTCCTTTCCCTCGAAGCCTCCGGTCGCCTTTTACGCGAACGTCTGCGTAATCCTTGCCTGCCTTACCTGCGCGTGGCTTACTCCAATAGTTACCCCGACTATCAGTATTCCGGGCATGCTGATTACCGCACTCGTCTGGGCGCCTTTGAACGGTGCCACAGAACAGATTTTATGGATCTATATATTTGAGTCCTGGGATCTGTATCCGCGAAAAATCAGCGTCGCATATCGCATTATCGGCTTGCTTTTCTTTTCAGCCTTCGTCGGCCTCATTCATATAAAATTCTGGGTATTGTTTCTTACGACCGTTGTACCCGGCACTATTATCGGAGTTCTCTTTGTCATGTTCACCTCGCTCTCCGGCTACCTTCACCTCATCGTCTGGCGCAAATCCCGTCAAATGTTTTTTACCTTCATCCCCCACTTGCTGCTGAACCTCGTGCCCGTTTTCTGGACGCACTATTCGATTTTGCCTTACCTGATCCGTTGAACCGCCGCGCTAACGGTGTGCGCTCACCGCGCGCCGTAATCACAGCAAGCCGCAACCGGCGCGTCCACCGTGAGAATTGAATCCACGTGCGCGCGAAAAAAAAACGGAGCGGCATAACCGTTCCGTCTTTCAGTTTTAACATGCGTGCCTCTTGCGTGAGGCAGCCCTCGCGGGCTACCAGTTTTCGCCGAGGCGTTCGAAATACCCTTGAGGATGAGCGCAAGCCGGGCAACCCTTCGGTGCTTCCTTGCCGACATAGAGATAACCGCAGTTGAGGCATCTCCATGTCGTGGGCGATTCCTGAACCCATACGTCGTCATCTTCGATATGCTTCAGAAATGCCTCGTAGCGTTTCGCGTGCTGCTTCTCGCCAATGGCGATACTCTCCATCGCGATCGCGACGGCCTCATAACCTTCGGTTCGCGCGATCTTCGCGAAATCGGGATACATATGCTGCCACTCGTAGTTCTCCCCTTCGGCCGCGTGTTTCAGGTTTTCTGCCGTCGTCCCGATAACTCCCGCACCCGCGGTAATGGACTGAGTCACCTCGCCGCCCTCAAGGAATTTAAAGAGGCGCTTCGCGTGCTCTTTTTCCTGGTCGGCGGTCTCGAGAAAGGCGAGCTGCATCTGAATGTATCCCTCATCCTTGGCCTTGCTTGCCCAGTAGGTATATTTGTTGCGGGCCTGTGACTCGCCGATCCATGCGGCAACGATGTTCTTTTCGGTTTGGGAACCTTTCAGTGATTTCATTTCAGCCTCCTATCATACTTTTAGTCCCGGCTCGCAGGAGCCGTATTCTTTCCCTGACATTCAGGGCAAATTCCAAAAAAATCAAGCCGATGCGACAGTACGATATACCCGCTGGAATTCGCCGCCGCGCTCTCCCGATCGCTTTCCGCCCGCATCTCCACGTCGTCAACTCGACCGCACTCCCGGCATATCACATGGTAGTGCAGCGTAGTATCGGCGTCAAACCGGTCAAAAGTACTTCCCGACCTAAGCACCTGTATTTGTCCCTGTTCCGCAAGAATGGAAAGATTCCGATACACCGTTCCCTGACTCAAAGAGGGATACTTTTCTCTGAGCCGGTCATAAAGCCATGAGGCAGTTGGATGGGTTTTTGTGGATTTAAGAAGCTCAAGGATCGATTTTCGCTGTTTAGAGTTTCTGTAGATTAATTGTTCTTTATCAGTAATCATTCCGATTATTAAGTTAAGACGTATATCCTGATTTGTCAACCCCATGT
>Ga0302289_1000385_pt1 | contig 20298 bp, 18 predicted proteins | sample III_Fen_N1_2_FD_194552 | JGI IMG/M metagenome (GOLD analysis project Ga0302289, IMG submission 194552) | Peat permafrost microbial communities from Stordalen Mire near Abisko, Sweden - III_Fen_N1_2 | ecosystem: Environmental > Terrestrial > Soil > Wetlands > Permafrost | place: Sweden: Abisko... | reverse complement strand
CTTCGCATTGAGCCAGCCACTCGCGCGTTACGTCTACGTTTTCATGTGTATTCCAACGCACATATTTCGCAACTTCCGGGTCGCTCGTCCAGTTCTTGTAAACTTCTTCAGCATCGCTGAGCCGGAGAGGCCGTAAAATGATTCTCTGACCCTCCAGTAAAATGGAATTGTGTGTCTGGTTCATTGGGTCCTCCATTCAGATGAAGAAAATCGCCTTGCATATGAATGTTGTCAGCTCCTTTTTGTCTCCGGCGGCTGTAAAAGATCCAGTATTTTCTGTGTCATCATAATGCGGACGCGCGCTTCGACGGCCATACGCAGGGCCATCAGTGCAAGTTCCTGCTTATAGGCGTCCTGTCCGGTCTCTCCTGTGAAAGATGTCTCCGTCAATTCTATCAGAAGCGGTGCAAGATCTGAGCGGCTGTTCTCAAGAGCCTCTGCCTGGGCACGCAGAAAATAGTCGAAGATTTCATGGTCATCTTTCTGCAGGTGAGCGTTTTCCGAGAGTACGGCCAGGTCAGAAATGGACAGAACGGGCTTGAGCGAACAAAGAATCGACAGCAGCGCAAGGTGCCCCTGTGTGTATTTCTTATCTGTAGCACGGGGCAGAAGCCCGTCTTTTGTGTAATTGTTGATCATCGCCGGCGTTAGGAGCCTGTCCTCATCGGATCTTCTGTAGAAAGCCAGCTGTCGGTCCATCAGCGTGAGGATCTGGTCCATATACAGACCAATATCGGGAAGCCGGTCCCACTCCGCAAGCTGCGTTCCGGACAAAGCGCTCAGCCAGTCCTGAAGCTGTGATACAGATGTCTCCATTTTGCCTGTACCAGATGCAGAGAAAGATACGTTCTCGTTGTCTTTATGATGAGCATCATTCTTCGCCATTAGATCTCCTCCAAATCAACTAGGAAATGTAGTTAGATCATATCATACCGTCTTGTTTCTGTCTTTAGATGAATCCACACGTACGCAAGATTTTTCGAGGATGCGGCGGGTGAGGATCATCATATGACCGCAGGTTTTACAAACCAGCGCCACATCAGCGCCGACCCTCTGGATGTCCCAGGTCTTCCCTCCGCACGGATGTGCTTTTCGAAGCGTCACTACATCTCCCTTTTCGAAAGGATATAAGAAAAACACGCCCGCCATGCATATGCCTCCATTTGCCCTTGTTTCGTGTCAGATCTTCTTTGCCGCCGTCACGCGGGGGTTGCCGCCGTAGTCCCGGATGCACTGCACATGCTCATATCCGTAATCCCGGCAGAGTGCAGGAACGCTTTCGCCCTGATCGTAGCCATGTTCCATAACCAGTATACCTCCGGAAGCCAGCAGCGGCGTCGCTTCAGAGAGAATTCTCCGGTAGAAGACAAGCCCGTCCGCTCCGCCCCGGAGCGCAATCTGCGGCTCATAATCAGATACATCCGGCATCAGACCGGTCATATCTTCGTCCGTAATATACGGCGGGTTTGACAGAATCAGGTCCGCCTGTTCCGGTCCCCAGAAATCCGAAAGGACGTTACGCTCCGGAAGCAGATCGCAGGCACACAGAAGCAAATTCTTCTGCAAATCATGCGTACAAATATTGATATCCGCGTATGTCAGTGCGTCCGGTGAGATCTCGGTCAGTACACCTTTGCAGTTGATTCCTTTTTGATTCAAGGCTAGACCTATAGAAATACCCAGACAGCCGGAGCCTGTGCACAGGTCCATGAAACGGAAAGTGCCGTCCGCAGCAGATATTGCTGCTGTTTCGGGCATCCGGCCGCCGCTCGTCCGTCCCGCCGGAAAAGGAAGAAGACCGAATCGGCTCAAAGCCGTTTCGATGACGGTTTCGCTGTCCGGCCGCGGAATAAGAACCCCCGGACCGACCCGAAATATATGTCCCCAAAAGGATGAAGACCCGGTAATGTACGCCAGAGGTTCATTTTTCTGTCTGCGCCGGCTGATTTCCTTAAGAGCGAATCGCTGCGTTTCCGAAAACAATCCGTTCGTTTCATCATTGGCATGCGATATGAAAAACGCACGGTTCTTCCCGCTGATCTGCGAGAGCCATAGGTATGGTTCGTATTTCGCGTTCTCGATTCCCGCACGTTCCAAATATTCGATATTTTGCTTGATCCAATCGGACAGAATCACCAGGTATCCTCGCCCTCGTTTTCGGGAAGAACGGCCTGCACGGCTGCAATCGCAACCTCGAGCATGCTATCATCCGGCTCGCGGGTGGTAAAGCGCTGCATCCACAAACCCGGCTTTGAGACGGAGCGGCAGATCGCATTTGTATCGTGTTTTCCAGTAAAATGAATAATTTCATATGCAATTCCGGCAACAACCGGTACGAGCGCCAAACGGATCAGCGCGTTGAGCCACCACCAATTCACACCGATGAAAACACCGGCAATACAAAACACCAGAATAGACACAATGACGACCACGAAGAGAAATGCAGTTCCGCATCTCGGGTGAAAACGGCTGAACTTACGGACATTGGCAACGGTCAGCGGCTCACCGGCTTCATAGCAGGCAATCGTCTTGTGTTCGGCACCATGGTACATCCAGACTCTGGCAATATCCTTGATTCTCGATGTCAGTGCCAGATATCCGATAAAGATGGCAATCCGGAGAATGCCCTCTGCAAGATTCAGAATCAGGTTGACGGAAATGGAATCGGATTTGCTTGCCGGAATCCAATTCGAAATGAAATCAATAATCAGCCTGGGAAGGAGCATGAAAAGAGCTACGCTGAACAAGATGCCCAACAATGCGAAAATAACGATCATGATATTCATATTCTTCTCAAGAAAAGCATCCAGGCGTCCCTGCTTCTCGACAGGCTTCGACGGCTGCGCTGCAGTACGTGCGTCATTGGCCATCCGTGACAGACGGGTCTCGGTCTGCGGTTCTGTCATCGCGTCCGTATCGGCTCCCTCTGCTGCAACCCCGCTGATCTGCGAAACTTCAGGGATCTGTTCTTCCGCTGCAGGTGTCACTGCAGATTCCGGCGATATTTCTTCCGAAAATTCGGCGGATTTCATCAAAGCACCTGTTCCTGTTACCAGCTGTCTGAAAAGCCGTATCCCTCCGCGGAAGAACGGAAGCTTCTCAAAAAACACCATCTTCCTGCCCTGTGCGATTTCTTCGACGAGAATGGATCCATCGGATTTGCGGATGGCCATTGCGATGCGGCGCGGACCGACCATCATCAGACCCTCGATGAGCGCCTGACCTCCGATGGTTGTTTTCTTGATTTCTTTTACGGCGGCTGTTTTTGTATGTTCTACGGCGGCAGGTGCGGCCTGCGTCCTGTTTTCTATGCTTGAACTATTATTTTCTGCCATTTTCTTACCCCTTTGGTGTGAGCGATTGGATATCATTCTATCAGACTTTCATGAAAAAGAAAAAGAGAGATGAAAAAACATCTCTCTTCAGTCCTGTCTTCTAAAAATGGATTATTTGCCGTCCATTCTCTTACGGAACTTGTCTACGCGTCCGCCGGTGTCTATGAGCTTCTGCTTGCCTGTGTAGAACGGATGACACTTCGAGCAAATGTCTACATGAAGACTGCTCTTCGTAGATATCGTCTCAAAAGTCTCGCCGCATGCGCACTTTACAGTGACTTTCGCGGACTTGGGATGAATTCCTTCTTTCATTGTCTCACCTCTCATCAAAAGTTCGGCGCGTATTTGCTGTGTTGAAATCACGATACTACGTATGCCAAACCGGACTAATATATGCAAGGGGTATTATGCAACACTATGACCGCGGTGTCAACGTTTATTTGCCGTTCGCGCCTGCAGGTCCGCCATTCGACGTTCCCGCCGGCCTTGTACCGCGCATGGCGTCAAAAACAGCCTTGTCATTAAAGGAAACGTTGATGGACTGAACAAACTGATTGTTAGTCGCAGTCTTCATAAGCAGGCTGATAATCATCTCGGTAACCGCCGACGTATCCAGCTGGCTGAACGCTTTGCGGATCGTCCAGACCGCGTCGAGCGCAACCGGAGTCAGAAGAAGTTCTTCACGGCGCGTGCCGGATTTATTCAGGTCGATTGCCGGGAAAATGCGCTTTTCGGAAAGCTTCCTGTCGAGATACACTTCCATGTTGCCGGTTCCCTTGAATTCTTCGAAAATAACTTCGTCCATACGCGAGCCGGTCTCAATCAGAGAAGTCGCGATGATGGTCAGACTTCCGCCGCCTTCAATATTTCTCGCAGCTCCGAAAAAGCGCTTGGGACCGTAAAGAGCGCCCGGATCCAGTCCGCCGGACAGGGTGCGGCCGGTCGGGTTGATTGTAAGGTTATACGCACGTGACAGACGCGTGATCGAGTCCAGAAGAATGACGACATCCTGTCCGAGTTCAACGAGCCGCATCGCACGTTCCAGAACCAGTTCTACAATGCGGACGTGGTTTTCGGGCGTCTTGTCGAAGGTTGAATATACGACTTCCCCGTTAATGGATCGCTGCATATCGGTAACTTCTTCAGGACGTTCGTCGATCAGAAGAACGATCAGCTTGCAGTCCGGATTATTGATCGAGATTGAATTCGCGATTTTCTGCAGAAGGATGGTTTTACCTGCTTTCGGAGGCGAAACGATCATACCGCGCTGGCCTTTTCCGATGGGAGCCACAAGATCAATGATACGCGTGGAAAGTTCGTTCTTATCCGTCTCAAGTACAAATCTCTCATCCGGATAAATCGGTGTCAGCCGGTCAAAATGTACGCGGCGCATCATCTTCTCCGGGGGCAGCCCGTTGACTTCCTTGATGTACTGAATCGCCTGAAAACGATCCGCGTCCCTCTTGGGACGGCAGGGTCCCATGACAAAATCACCGACGCGCAGTCCAAAACGGCGGATATACGGAGCGGGAACATAGATATCATTGAGGCCCTGCAGGTAATTCTCCCTGCGAAGAAATCCATAGCCTTCCGACATGATTTCCAGAACGCCGGAAAGCATTTCCTGCGGCTGTTCTTTCGGCCGGAGCATACGGGCATGATGAACGGATTCCGCATTCTCTCCGGATTCCTGATCTTCTCCCTCAGCGGCTGAAAAACGATGCTCTTTTCGTTGGGTATGCCGTGATTCCGGCTCGTCATTCTCATCATAAGGGGCGTCATACGCTTCGCTCGACATAGGATCGGACATATAGTCCTCATCCTTCGGCTTGATGGTAATGGAGCGTCTCTTGGAACGGCCGGTCCGGTGTCCGGTATCAAAAGTTGATTTTCTGGAAGAAGCATTCTCCGTCGGCATGTCATGCGAACCCACTTCAAACGGCGCTTCCGCTGTTTCCACCGGTTCGACGGCAAAAGGTTCAGCAGCGTCTGCCGCAGATGCTGACTCCGCAGCCGGTTCGGCCGCTGCATCAGCTATAGTTACGGGTGCAGCCGGTGCAGCATCAAGATCCTTCTTCGGGCGCCCGCGTCTCTTCGTCTTCTCCTCGTATACCGTATCAATAATCAGGGCTTCCGCTGCAATCGAACCATCGTCCATAATCGCGATCGAATTTCCCGAAAATTCCGGTTCGTATGGCGGTTCGTATGGCGGTTCGGAAACCGGTTCAGCGACCGGTTCCGTGACAGGTTCGGCAGCCGTGCCCGGCGTCGGAATCCGGATGGTTTTCTTTGTTGATTTTCCGGCAGTTTTGGGAATAACCGGTGAGATCGCATCTTCTACGACCGGTACAGCCGCTTTCCTGACAGAATGACGTGCGGCTGTCACAGGAATTTCTCTTTTCGGTTCGTTGATTGCTTCGATCATCGAATGCGTCGACATAAGCAAAATTTCGTCTACGGAATTTTTCGCAGCAGGCTTCACCGGAGATTTCCTGACGGGTGCAGGTGTTTCGCGGCTTTTGCGATCCTGCTCCTGCAGATAATCAATTAATTCAGGCTTGGTCATCCGGTTCGCTTTCTCTTCGCTGAGAATACCGAAAAGAGTCGCAATCGCTACGAGATCCTTTTTCTTTTTCTGGGAAAAACTGTCAGTCGAATCCATTCTTTCACCTCGATATATGTTTAAAAATGTAATTTGAGAGCTATATGGAAACGGTGCGCACAAAAACAGCCAAAAGCTGATTATGCTCTACATAAATCATTCAGTAATAAATCTGTCATTAACGTTAGAAAAACACAAACAAAAAGAAGGAAAGAAGAATTATTGAAAACCTTCGAAATAATCTTGAGCGATGTGCTCTGAAAAAATATGAATCTGAATCCCTTTCGTGGAAATCACACTGTCTGTGAACGTTGCCATTATAAAACGCAGGTCCACCTTCGTCAAGGCAAATATAACACATTTATGACATATTTGCAGGAAATTTACAAATCTTATTCTTCGTGACTTCTCTTCTATTCTACAGATTTCAAGGACTCGACCATATTGATTTGCTTCAGATAGAAATGCATAACCAGATTGACAAGAAGCGAAAACAGAATGGTGAGCGCAAATGAGATGACAAAACTGCTCAGCAGAATATCCTGCCGGAACATCATCGTATCGATTTCAGCCGTCTGAATAATATACGTATGAAGGATTGTTCCGAGTCCGAGACCGAGTACCGCACCAATCAGTGTAATGATCGCGTTTTCCCTAAATACATAGGCCGACACCTCTTTGTCGTAGAAACCGAGGACTTTGAGGGTCGCGATTTCCCTGACGCGCTCGTTGATATTAATATTTGTGAGGTTATACAGCACAACAACCGCAAGCGCAAAGGCGGACATGATCAGCACGAGCACCACATAGTCAAGACTGACAAACACCTTCCCGAGATCGCCTTTCAGAAGCGGAATGAAGAGTGTTCCGGCAATATTGGGCTCATTCATCATCTTGTCTTTGAATTTTTCGATGACGGATGCTGATGAATCCGACAGCATCACAAAAGCCGCATTCGCCTCCGGTGCTTTTGCGTACAGCTTCTGATATAAAGTCGGGGTCATATAGACATAATGGAACGTATAGTTCTCGCAGATTCCGGTAACCTTCACCTGGACCGATTGGTTATTGACGCCGTCCAGAGTAATTTCGTCCCCCGTTCCGACGTGTTTCATACGGGCCAGTTTCTCGGTTATGATGACGCCGTCATCGGTCAGCGGAAGCACTTTCCTGCTGACTCTCTCATGCAGACTGATAAAGGATCCGAAATTGTCCTTCCCCATAGAGATAAGCAGCGTTGCACCAAAATCCTTCTTCGCCTTTGCCGAAACGACCTGGACGGAGTCCGCACAAACCGGCATCATAGAAGAAGTCTCCGGAGACTGACTGATCCATGTAAATGTCGTATCGTTTGCCGGATCCTTGACCGGTGTCTGCAGCGTCACCTGAAGATCATACCTCATGATATCGCCGTATTGTTTATCCACAAGTCCCGTCACAGAATTTTTGAGACCGAATCCGGACAGAATCAGCGCCGTACAGCCCGCAATTCCGATGACGGTCATAAGAAAACGTTTCTTGTACCGCAGCAGATTGCGTGCTGTAACTTTTTTTATAAAACCCATATGATTCCAGATGAACGGAATCTTCTCCAAAAGAACTCGTTTGCCGATTTTTGGCGATTTCGGGCGCATCAGCATTGCGGGCGTGGACCGCAGCGACGTAAGAATCGCAAACAGCGTGGATACGGCTGTACAGAACACTGCAATCAGCAAGGTAACCCACGCAATATCCGGCCGGAAAGGTGGATGGATCGGAGGAAGACTGTACAGTATCAGATATGCATTAAAAATCACGCGCGGAAACAGCTGGAATCCGATCAGCAGGCCGGCCGCACCGCCAGAAGCACTGGCGATCGCCGCATAGCTCGTATATTTCATGGCGATCGCCAGGCGGGAATACCCGAGAGACTTCAGGGAACCGATATGCATCCGCTCCTCATCCACCATGCGCGTCATCGTGGTCAGGCTGACCAGCGCGGCAACCACAAAGAAAAAGACCGGAAAGACGGTGGATATCGCATCAATTCTTTCCGAATCATCTTTTAGCGAAGTGTATCCGGTGTTCGTCGAACGGTCCAGATAATACCATTGATTGGTTATCTCATGCAGCGACAGCAGTGCCGCCGTCAGTTTTGTCTGATCGCCGGAGAGCTTTTGCGTAAGGTCCGCCGTTTGCAGGCTGATCACGTCGGTACGTCTTGCGTCACTTTGGCCTGCGCCTGTCAGACGAATGGCAGCCAATACATCTTTCACACGTGATGTATAAGCACTTGTATAGCACAGAAGATCCTTCGTTCCGGAAATTGTTACATAGACGTCCGTATATATATCGCCCGAAAACGAAGCATACGGCATGTATACGTTGTAATCCGGTTCCTGCTTGCCAAGAGAGCTTGTTGATGCCATAACAGATACGATTTTCGGCGAATCTACGGCACCGACAACCGTGTATGTGTCGCCTTTTAGAATCGATGAAGAGACGTTTTCAAAAGTGATCGTCTGTCCGATGACATAAGTTCCATGGGTAATCGCTTTGTTATCAATCACGCACTCGCTATTGTTTTGCGGAAGCCGGCCGGCGACAACCGTAAGCTGATTCAAATTCTGATCCGAAGTCCCCGCTTCATACGACTGTACACGGATGGTCTCATTTTCGCCGTTGTGCTGGGTGGAAAGTATGGTCTGAAAAGTCGGCATCACGCCGGAAACACCTTTTGTTGCTGCAATCGCGTCGACGTTGGCCTGCGAAAACCCGAGTTCCGCCACCAAGTGCAGATCCATCAGATTTGTATCGTCAAAATAGTGATCTGCCGTCTCCCGCATATCCGCGCCGGTCGCTTTGATACCGGCGAAGAATCCGCAGCCGAGCGCCACAATCAAAAATATGGAGAAGAATCTCCCCAGACTTCCGGTAATGGCGCGAAGCAGGTTTTTACGCATTGTCCGCTTCATGGATCACCACTCAATTTCTTCAACGGGTGTCGGATGTTCATTTACGATATTCTGCGATATAGTGCCGTTCTTCATGCGTATTACGCGGTCTGCCATCGGCGTGATCGCCATGTTGTGCGTAATGATGATCACAGTCATCTTCGTCTCTCTGCACATATCCTGCAGCAGTTTCAGAATGGATTTGCCCGTGCTGTCGTCCAGTGCTCCCGTAGGCTCATCACACAGCAGAATTTTTGGATTCCTGGCAATGGCACGCGCAATCGCGACCCGCTGCTGTTCGCCTCCGGACAGCTGAGACGGGAAATTGTTCATGCGCTCGGATAAACCGACCAATTCCAGCACCTGTACCGCCGACATGGGGGTTTTGCAGATCTCCGTTGCGAGCTCCACATTTTCCTTTGCCGTCAGATTCTGGATCAGATTATAGAATTGAAAAACAAACCCGACATCTTCCCGACGGTACGTCGTAAGCTGCCGGGGATTGAATTTACTGATAGCCTTGCCGTCGAGAATGACTTCACCCTCGTCACAGGCATCCATGCCGCCCAAAATATTCAGCAGGGTGGTTTTGCCGGCGCCGCTGGGCCCGGTAATTACGGCCAGTTCGCCTTTTTCAATAACAAAGTTGACATCCGTCGCTGCTGCAATGGTAATCTCGCCCATACGGTAATGCTTGCCGACTTTATGAAGTTCAATATAGCTCATGTGTCTTCCTCCAGGAATTGGAGATACAACTCTTATGCGTCACCCAGTGCAGCAAACTTATCCATCATGTTCAATGCTTTTCCCGTACCGATGGCTACGCAGCTGATTGCATCGTCGGCAACAAATACATCGATGCCGATCTTTGTGGCGAGCATCCGGTCAAGGCCGTATAAAAGAGCTCCGCCGCCGGTCATGACGATACCGCGCTGGCTGATATCCGCCATAAGCTCCGGGGGAGTACGCTCAAGCACCGAGTGAACCGCTTCAAAAATCTGTGAAACAGGCTCTTCAAGTGCTTCGAGCATTTCCGTCGAAGAGACTGTGACCGTTGCGGGAAGACCTGTGATCAGGTTCCTTCCGCGGACGTCCATTGTCGCCTCTTCTTCTCTCGGATAGGCACAGCCGATCTGTATCTTAATATCTTCTGCGGTACGTTCACCGATCAGAACGTTATGCTTTCTTCTTACATGCTTGACAATTGCCTCGTCAAACCGGTCTCCCGCAACTTTCAGGGAATAATCCACAACCGGCTCGCAAAGTGAAATGACTGCGATGTCCGTCGTGCCTCCGCCGATATCTACGATCATCGACCCACAGGCCTTGGTAATATCAATTCCTGCGCCGATAGCTGCTGCGATCGGTTCGCGGATCAGGAAAACGTCTTTCGCACCTGCGTGCCGGCAGGCATCCTCAACGGCTTTCTGCTCGACCGGCGTGATCACCGACGGTACGCAGACAACGATGGTCGGCTTGAAGTATGTCGCACGAAGCCCATGGCATACACGTCCGATAAAGGCTTTCAGCATGACTTCCGTGACTTTAAAATCCGATATGACACCATCGCGGAGAGGACGGATGGCTTCCACCACTCCGGGTGTTCTTCCAAGCATAAGACTTGCACTCTCACCGACTGCAAGCACTTTCCCTGTTTTTGTATTAACTGCTACGACCGATGGCTCCTTTAGAACGACTCCCTTGCCGCGAACATATATCAAAACACTGCAGGTACCCAAATCGATACCGATGTCCATTCCTAATCCCATTTTATTCTCCTTAAGATCTCCAATGACCTTTTCTGACTATTATGCACGACTAATGATACAATAAAACACAGATCGATTCAATTGCCATACACGTCAAATCGTTCGTATACGTGGAGATGTCTGTATGAAAAAGCTGCTTGCCTGTATTTTTCTTATCATCGACCATATTGGATTATACTATGCGGATGTGCTTCCGGCAAAGCTCTGCGTTGCGATGCGCGTGATCGGCAGCCTTGCACTTCCGCTTTTTGCCTATTCCTTTGCTTTCGGATTCACACAAACGCGCAGCGCGAAAAACTATTTTCTCCGGATTCTGTTTCTGGCTTTCTTCACGCAGACGCTTCTTTTTCTTCTGCTGCCGATCACAGGCATCCCCTATGAGTCGCTTCCACTGAATTCCGTATTCGCACTGCTTTGCGGATTCGTCGTCCTGTACGGCTGTGAACTTCTTTTTGCGATTCCGCCGGACCGCATCGGCTCTCTGCGTCTGATTGTCGCGAATGCGCAGACGCATTCTGACCGGTTTGACGTACGCATCGGCCACGGCGTCCGCGCCGGCACCGACGGACCCGGCGTCTATATCCCCGAACTTCCTCTCGGCGCACAGTTTTCTCTGGGCATCGGGCTGATCGCGGCCGGTGTCGTCGCCGCGTTTCTTTTCCCGATTGAATACGGCGTTCTGACGGTCCTGTCGGTTCTTCTTTTCTATATTATTGAAAAACGTATCCCGAAGAACCAGAGCACGTTGGCGTTTTTCGGATTCCTGCTTCTGATCGCATCCTATCTGGTGATCTTCTATCTGATGACAGGCGAAGTCACCTTGCAGGGAGCCGGTATTGCAGCTATTTTCCTGTGTTATCTGCCGGCGCGCGCAAAACGCCCTTCCAGAGCCATACAAGCCGCGTTCTATGTCTTTTTCCCGCTGCACATCCTCATTCTGCTGCTTCTGCGGCTGATTTTATAAGCCGCTCCGGTATATTTTACGTATCTGTTCTGCTATAATTCTTTGTTATGACTTTTCCCCAAAAAGCGATAGTGAGGCAATAACCATGGCGTATTCCGTTGAGATTGACAGAAAATGGCAGAAAAAATGGGAGGAAACCGGACTTTATACGTTCGATCCGGACAGCAAACGCGAGAAGCTCTACTGTCTCGAGATGTTTTCCTACCCGTCCGGAGCCAATCTCCATCTGGGACACTGGTATAACTACTCCCTCACCGATTCGTGGTCCCGCATGAAGCGCATGCAGGGATACAATGTATTTCATCCGATGGGCTTTGACGCCTTCGGTCTTCCCGCGGAAAATTACGCGATCAAGACGGGCATTCACCCGCAGGACTCCACGCTCGCCAATATAAAGACCATGGAGAAACAGCTCAAAGAAATGGGCGCCACTTATGACTGGAATTACGAACTGGCGACCTGTATGCCGGATTATTATCGCTGGAATCAGTGGATTTTCCTTCGTCTGCTTGAAAAGGGCCTTGCCTACCGCAAAAATGCGCCGGTCAACTGGTGCCCGAAATGCAGCACGGTTCTGGCGAACGAACAGGTCGTCGACGGCGCCTGCGAGCGCTGCAGCACCGAAGTCATCCGCAAAAACATGACCCAGTGGTTCTTCGCGATCACAAAATACGCCCAGGAACTGCTGGACTGCCTCCCCGCTCTGGACTGGCCGGAAAAGACCAAGAAGATTCAGACGCACTGGATCGGCCGCTCCGAAGGCGCACAGATCTCATTTTATTGCGAGAAAAACGGTCAGCGTATGACCGCTTCCGACGTTTCGCCCCTGAAGCTTGACGTATTCACCACCCGCGCAGATACGCTCATGGGCGTCACCTATGTCGTTGTCGCACCGGAATCCGAGCTCTGCGACACACTGACGACCGATGACTGCCGCGAAGCCGTGCAGGCATATCAGGACTTCACCCGGAAGGCTTCCGATATCGACCGTATGTCCACCACACGCGAAAAAACCGGCGTCTTCACTGGCTCCTACGCGATTCATCCGATTTCCGGCAAAAAAGTCCCGATCTGGGCCGCAGACTATGTCATTGCCGGCTACGGCACCGGCATCGTTATGGCCGTTCCCGCACACGACGAGCGCGACTTCGATTTCGCGCAGAAATTCGGTCTGGATATCATTCGTGTCATCGCCTCCGCACCGGACGCGAAAGACGAACTGCCGTTCTGCACCAAAGGCATTCTAGTGGATTCCGGCGACTTCAGCGGTCTGGACTTCAAATCGGGCGTGGCTGCCATCATCGAGAAACTATCCGCCATGGAAATGGGCGAAATGAAGATCAATTACCGTCTCCGCGACTGGCTGATTTCCCGTCAGCGTTACTGGGGCACGCCGATTCCTGTCGTATACTGCCCGGACTGCGGCATCGTGCCCGTACCGGACGATCAGCTTCCGGTCCTGCTTCCGTACGATGTCGAATTCCGACCCGACGGAGAGTCGCCGCTTGCCAAGAGCGCAGACTTCATCCATACAACCTGCCCGAAATGCGGCGGCGCCGCCAAACGCGAAGCCGATACGATGGATACATTCGTCGACTCCTCCTGGTACGAGCTGCGCTATCCGGATAACAAAAACGATCAGGCTCCTTTTGGCAAAGATCTCATCAACCGCATGTGTCCGGTCGACAAATACGTCGGCGGTCCCGAGCATGCCGCGATGCATCTGCTGTATGCTCGTTTTGTCTGCAAAGCGATGCGTGACATGGGTCTTCTCAATTTTGACGAACCCTTCACGTCCCTTGTTCATCAGGGCATTATCTTAGGGCCCGACGGCGTCCGAATGTCAAAGAACAGGGGCAATACCGTAGCCCCGGATCAGTATGTAAACAAATACGGGTCCGATGTCTTCCGTACCTACCTCGCCTTCGGATTTGCCTATACGGAAGGCGGTCCGTGGAGCGATAATGGAATTCAGGCCATCGTAAAGTTCACATCGCGTCTTGACCGGCTGCTCGAAGAAATCGCCGAACTGCATCCTGCAAAATCCGGAGAAAACTCCGGCACAGCGCTTTCCCCTGCTGACAAAGAGCTTCGGTACAGCCTCCACTACACCATCCGTGCCGTGACACAGGATACGGAAAGATTCCAGTTCAACACAGCGATTGCCCGCATGATGGAACTCCTGAATGCAGTCAACAAATACCAGACCCTGCCGGATACCAACAAGGCTTTACTTACGGAAGCTGCAACGACGCTTCTTCTTCTGTACGCGCCCTTTGCACCTCATTTCTGTGAAGAGAACTGGGAAAAGCTGGGCAAACCGTATTCGATCTTCAACCAGGCGTGGCCGGTTTTCGATCCCGCGGCACTTATACTGGACGTCGTCGAAATTGCCGTGCAGGTCAACGGACAGATCAAGTTCCGCCTCGATGTAGCAGCCGACCTTCCGGCGGCCGAAGTCGAAGTTCGCGTCCGTGCCGACGAAAGACTTATCGAAGCATTGGCCGGCCGAAACATCGTCAAATTCATCTATGTACAGGGACGCCTTGCGAATATCGTAGCCAAATAGCGGATTGGGGAAACATGCTGATACAATCAATCCCCGGCCCCACTGCAAAAATGATAATCTATATGCTATAATTTGAATATCAGTATATTCAAAGGAGGCCGCTAATTATGTCAAGATATTCGCACGACCTGACTGTCAACAAAACTGCAGATCAAATCACAGAAATCGCTACTCGGTGTCTGATCGGTGAAGGATTCAAGCAAACCACATCAAAAGGAGAGCTCGTCTGGAAAAAAGGCAACGGCATATTGGTCGGCCCGCAATTTATTGCGGTAAAATCGACTGAAGGCAATGTCCGGGTCGAGGCCTGGATCAAATTCGCTGTTCTCCCCTTTGTTTTTGCCGGCGAGATGGACTTAAACGGATTTGCCGGTGCCATACCCAAAAAATTACTTCATGACAAAGTAGACAGGCTGGAGAAGAAGCTGGTCGAATAAGACGCTGTATTTATTATTTCACGCTAAAAATCCCTTTTTCCGATGGCAGATACCGGAAAAAGGGATTTCTTTTTGTGTGATTACCGGATGTTTTCGGATGATCCGATGATTTCAGATGATCCGATGATTATAGATAAGCCGCCGCTTTATAACTTATTAATCACCGACGCGCAGTACGCAGCGCCAAACCCGTTATCAATATTTACAACACTTACGCCGCTCGCGCAGCTGTTCATCATGGACAGAAGTGCCGCAAGTCCGCCGAAATTCGCTCCGTATCCGACACTGGTCGGCACGGCGATGACCGGCTTATTTACGAGCCCTCCGACAACACTGGCAAGAGCGCCTTCCATGCCGGCAACGACGATGATGACCTTGGCATCACGGATCACATCCATGCTGGACAGAAGCCGGTGAATGCCCGCCACGCCGACGTCAATGACCTTTACGACTTTATTGCCGAGAATGGCCGCCGTCTCGTAAGCTTCTTCGACGACAGGAAGATCCGACGTGCCCGCCGCGACGATCGCGATATAGCTATCCGTCGGTGCTTCGTCTTTTTTGCGGATGGTAATGGTCCTTCCGAGCGTGTTGTACAGCGCCTCCGGACAGAAACTGCGCACTTCTTCATAGATCTGCACATTGGCACGGGTCGCCAGAATATTGCTGTCCCCCGTATTCATGTGCTGAATGATTTTGCGGACCTGTTCGGGGGTCTTCCCTTCACAGTAAATGACCTCCGGATAGCCGACGCGAAGTTCACGGTGATTGTCGATCTTGGCAAATCCGAGATCCTTGAACGGAAGGGTCTCGAGCTTTTTCGCAGCATCGGCGATATCGATTTCCTTATTCTGTACGGATGTGAGCAATTGCAGCAATTCGTTCCGGTTCATATCGTTCTCCTTCGTGCAGATTCATGCACGTCTGCCGTCATCGGCTTACAGGATGCTCTCATTCAGGCTCCCGGTCCGGTATCCCTTCATATCGAGAGCTGCATACGTGAATCCGATTTTTTTACATTCGGCGTATACCGCATCCATGAGGCCGTTCTCGAAAAAACGCGCGCGCTCATCGGAGCCCACTTCAATCCGGGCGAGGTTGCCGTGGTAACGCACGCGCACCGTGTGAAATCCTGCATCGAGCAGATATTGCTCCGCCTTGCCGATCATTTCGAGCTTCTCCGGCGTTATCCTCTCACCGTAGGGGATACGCGACGCCAGACAGGCGAAGGACTGTTTTCCCCAGGTCGGAAGGCCCATTTCTCTGGAAAAAATCCGGATCTCGTCTTTGGTCATGCCGACGTCCTTGAGCGGACTTAGGACATGAAGCTCCGCAAGCGCCTGCATACCGGGCCGGTAGTCGCCGACATCGTCGGCATTCGATCCGTCCGCAACATACTGGAGTCCGTATTCTTTCGCAGCCTGCAAAATCCGTGAAAAGAGCGCGTGTTTGCAGATATAGCAGCGGTTCACCGGATTCACCACATAATCCGGATCATCCATTTCATCAGAATCGATCACGACATGCCGGATATTCTTCTCGCGGATGAAAGCCATGGCCTCCTGAAATTCGCGCTCCGGATAGGACGCGGACCGGCCGGTTACGGCGAGTACGCGGTCTCCGAGGACTTCGTGTGCGACGGCCAGCAAAAAGGTGCTGTCCACGCCGCCGGAAAATGCGACGGTCACGCCGCCCAGTTCTGTCAGAAGTTCGCGAAGGCGTGTCAGCTTCTCCGCTGCGGCCGCGGGTTTCAGGGTCTCAGCATCCGTTACGGCCGTCGTGTTCGTCGTGTTTTCACTTGTTGTCATTCTCTATAAACCTTCCTATTTCTTTATCGACTTCGCTGTATACCTGTTCGATCGATATTTGCTTTTCTTTTGCGATACGCCGGCAGTCTTCGTACTCGGCTTTGTATTTGGGGGCAATGGTAGCCGCAAAGGATTTCTTGACGGATACATCGCCGAACTTCGTGTGCACAAGAATTGATTCTCTTTGCAGCATCACTTTCTCCACGGCAAATTTACGCAGGCCGATGGACGTTGTTTCGCTGAAAATGACGTGCGTTACCTTCTCTTCCGTGTCTTTCGCGGTCAGGACGCTCATCTTGACGGCGGGACGCCCCTTTTTCATGATGATCTGCGTCAGATAGACATCCAGTGCACCCGCCTTGAAAAGACGCTCCTGCACGTACTGGAGGCGTTCCGGGCTCATATCGTCAATATTGGTCTCGATCATAACCTGTGTGTCTTTGTCCATGTCCGCATCGGAAGTACCCAGATACACGCGCAGAATATTGGGGACCTCAAAATCTTTGGTCCCGAGTCCATAACCGATTTTCCGGATGGTCATTTGCGGCTGATCAATAAATGCGTCCACATTTTCAGCGAGAATCGCAGCACCTGTCGGCGTGGTCATTTCGGACGGTGCCAGACCGGAGCGTGTCGGGATTCCCTGCAGAATGGCCGCCGTGGCCGGAGCCGGTACGGGAAGCAACCCGTGCGCGCATCGCACGAAGCCTCCGCCCAGCTGCACCGGAGAGGAAAGGATGCGGTCCACCTGCAGAATATCAAGCGCGATCGCCGCGCCCACGATATCTACGATCGAATCAATCGCACCGACCTCATGAAAATGCACTTCTTCTACGGTTTTCCCGTGTACCTGTGATTCGGCTTTCGCAATGCGCAAAAACATGCGCATACTGCGCTCAATAACTTCCTGCGACAGGCTGCTCGCGCGGAGAATCTCCTCAATATCGCGGATGTTCCGCTGTTGTATATGCGCCGGAGCCGAGTCGGACGCGGGGGCGGGCGCGTGGGCGTGGTCGTGGTCGTGCGGGCCAGCTGCGAGAATCACGGGGCGTGCCGAAAGGACCGGATGCACGTGAATGACCGGACGCTCGATTTCGTGCTCGTGCTCGTGTTCATACTCATGCGGCAGCAGAACGACATCGACTTTCGTTCCGGTGATCCCCATTTTCTCCGCTTTTCGAATATCGATTCTGTATTCGGATTCCAGGTGCAGCTTCGCCAGCTCATGGATCAGAACCCCGGCATCCACGCCCAGATCCACCATTGCACCGAGATTCATATCACCGCTGATTCCTGCGAAACAGTCGTAGTAAAGAATATTCATACTATTTCCCCTCATGTCGCTGCGGCGCCCGAAAAAACGTCTGGTAGGATCTTCATCATAACACCTAGAGTAGTTGTACTGTCAACGGGGCAATGATAAGATTTAGGACAGGAAAAACAATCAAACCGACCGGATGGAGAAACGTATGCTGATCAATTTTGGATATGACACACGAAAAATCACGCTCGACCTGCCGGATGAGAATCTTCTGGCCGTCTTGAAGCCGAACGAAATCCCCGCCGGATCGGACCGAAGCGAAATCGATGAAATTGAATACGCCATGGATCACCCGATCGGCTCCCTCCGGCTCGAGGACACCGTACACCCGGGAGAGACCGTCGCGATCATCACGAGCGACATCACGCGCCCCGTACCGTCCTACAAGATCCTCCCGATCATCCTCCGCCGTCTGGCCCTCGCCGGCATCCGGAAAGAAGATATCACCGTCGTATTTGCGCTGGGCGTCCACCGCCCTCATACCGAAGCCGAAATGCGCAAAATGGCCGGCGATGAAGTATACGACAGCGTGTCCTGCATTGATTCGATGGACGATTACACCTTCGTCGGAACCAGCTCGAGGGGCACCCCCTATGAGATCTTCACCCCCGTCGTACGTGCGGACCGCCGCATCTGCGTCGGCAACATCGAATTTCACTATTTTGCAGGATACAGCGGCGGTGCAAAGGCCATCATGCCGGGCGTCTCCACACGCAGCGCCATCTCCGCCAACCACAGCAAAATGGTCCTCCCGACCGCCAAAGCCGGCGCCCTCTCCGGAAATCCCGTCCGCGAAGACATCGAGGAAGTGGCACAGTTCGTACCGGTCGATTTCATCGTCAATGTCGTGCTCGACGAGAACAAACACATCCGCACATGCGTCACCGGCCATCACGTGCAGGCCCATCGCGCCGGCTGCGCCTATCTCGACAGCATGTACCGCGTCACCATCCCCCAGCGCGCCGACATCGTCATCGTATCGCCCGGCGGATTTCCCAAAGACATCAATCTCTATCAGGCACAAAAGGCCCTCGACAACGCCAAACACGCCGTCCGTGACGGCGGTATCATCCTCTGGCTCGCCTCCGCCAAAGAAGGCACCGGCGAACACGTTTTCGAAGAATGGATGACCGGCCACAAAAAAGCCGCCGATATGATCCCCCACATACAGGCCGATTTCCAGCTCGGCGGACACAAAGCCGCCGCGATCGCCCTCGTCCTCGCCTCCGCCCGCATCTTCCTCGTCAGCGACTTACCCGATGACTTCATCCGACGCTGTCACCTCGAGCCGTACTCGAGTGCCGACAGCGCCTTGCAGGAAGCCTATGCCGTGCTCGGATCCGACGCCACGATCATCGCGATGCCCTACGGCGGATCGACACTTCCATACTGCGAGGCACCGGATTCGCTTTGCGGGAAGCCCGAGCTGCAGCTCGATGGTTCTGAACAACAGCAACGCGAGCCGGTGTCTCATGAATGACATCACACCCGGCATATACAGACACTATAAAGGCGGACTCTACGAAGTCATCGGAGCTGCCATCCATACGGAGACACTCGAAAAGCTTGTCATCTACCGCGCACTTTACGGCGAAGGCAAAGTCTGGGCGCGTCCTCTATCGATGTGGAACGAAATTATTATGGTCGACGGACAGCCGGTCGCACGATTTTCGCGGGTGGAAGAAGCAGAACAGACGGTCCAATAAGTATGTGTTTTGCATCCGCCCCTGCAAGGAATCTTTGCAAAAACCCACTTTTTTCTTACTCGAAAAATGATTGCCAGACCTGCACACAATTTGAAGTGCAGGTTTTTTTACTGCACTTTACTGTGAAATGCATCTCCATCTGACGAGATGCATTTTTTGCAAAACAATTTTCGCAGCCTGTTGACTTACTCAGTTCAACTGTATATAATCCAACTATACAGTTCAACTGAGTAGTGATTGCAGCAAGGAGACGCATTATGAATCGTGACGCGAATCTTCCACTTACGGAAACCACCTATTATGTGCTGCTCGCTCTCTGCCGTCCGGCTCATGGCTACATCATCATGCAGAAGATCGAAGAACTCAGCAGCGGGCAGGTCCGGTTGGCCGCCGGCACACTGTACGGAGCCCTCGAAAATCTTGAAAAACAGAAAATGATCCGCCAGATTCCCGGTCCGGATGCACGCCGCAAGACCTATTCCATCACACCCAAAGGACGCGAAGTCCTCGCACTGGACTATGAACGCATGAAATACATGATCCTCCGAACCGATGCATATCTTCAGGAAGTAGGTGACAAACATGAAGAAACTTCGATTATTCCTTGATTACGAGAAAGAAGAGAAATGGCTGCATGCCATGGCCCAAAAGGGATGGGCTCTGAAAAGCGTCCTATTCACCTACACATTCCGGAAAACGGCTCCGGAAGATACATCCATCCGCATCGATTTCCGCATGTTCAAGCGCAAAAAAGATTATCTGGACTACATTGCACTCTTTGAAGACAGCGGCTGGCAGCACATTGCCGGATACAAATCGATCGGTGTCCACTACTTTAAAAAAACCCGCGAGCA
>Ga0302289_1000383_pt1 | contig 20376 bp, 17 predicted proteins | sample III_Fen_N1_2_FD_194552 | JGI IMG/M metagenome (GOLD analysis project Ga0302289, IMG submission 194552) | Peat permafrost microbial communities from Stordalen Mire near Abisko, Sweden - III_Fen_N1_2 | ecosystem: Environmental > Terrestrial > Soil > Wetlands > Permafrost | place: Sweden: Abisko... | reverse complement strand
GGCTATTTGGATAACGAGGCAAATATTCAGGGAAATTTCGGCGATAAGACCGCAGTCGCTATAAAATTGTTCCAAAAGAAAAACGATCTGAACTCGGATGGTAAAGTTGGCTCCAAAACACTGGAGATGCTCTACGGCGAAGACGTGGTAGGCAATGCCTTTACGCTTGGTGACGAAAACCAGGTCATTAAAGACTGCCAGGCCGCGCTGAAGAAGCTTGGGTACATCACATTTAAGCCGGACGGCGTAATGGGTAGAGCGACGGTTTCCGCCATCAGAGCATTCCAGCAGGCAAACGGCCTGACACGCGATGGCGCGCTGGGACCCGCGACGCGGGATCTGCTTCTCTCCGGAGGGGCACAGGCAATGGTCATGCAACTTGGCGACTACGGTACCGATGTGAAAAACATGCAAACGCGCTTAGCAAAACTCAATTACCTCGCCAGTTCAAACGCGACGGGTTACTTTGGAGAAATCACCCAAGACGCGGTCAAGGCATTCCAGAAACGCGCAGGGCTGACGGGAGACGGCAAGGTTGGCGCGGTAACGCTCACGATGATGAACTCTTCCAGCGCAAAGAAGGCTGCATCCGCACCTTCGACCAAGAATGAGACCAAGACCACCTCCGGCTCTTCCGGCAGCTCCGGCAGCTCCGGCAGTTCCGGCAGCTCCGGCGGTTCTTCTAGCGGCTCCAGTGACGTTTCCGATAAGTCGGGCGTCGAGAAGCTGATCGCACTGGCTGAAAGCAAGATCGGCTGCAAGTATGTCCGCGGCGCAAAAGGCCCGAACTCGTTTGACTGCTCCGGCTTTGTCTATTGGTGCCTGAAGAATTCGGGTATCAGCACGAGTTATATGACGTCGGGCATGTGGCGTACGACATCCCGCTTCTCGCGCTTTACCGACATGGGATCGATTCAGCGCGGAGACATCCTCGTCTTCTCCGGCGATTCGGAAGGAGCGGGCCACGTTGGCATCTATATCGGCGGTGGTAAGATGTATGACGCGAGTTCGTCCGAAGGACAGGTTCGCCAGTCCTCCTCGGTGCTCAAGTCCGGCGGATATTGGGAAAGCCACTTCATCTGCGCTTACCACGTGTTCTAAGCGCGAAAGAAACAACAAAATCATGCGCGGGACTGGTTTTTAATGCCTCTCCCGCGCATCTGTTTATAAGGGAGGGAGCTATATGCGAAAAACAGTCAGCATTTTCTGCGCCGCACTGGTGTTGTTTTCCGCGTTGCTCCTGCCCGGCCGCGCCTTTGCACAGGATGAACTCAAGAACGATGATCCGGATCAGTACTACATCCTGCTCGATTTACGCAATCAGATCGTTACCGTATTTGAAAAGGACGAGAAGGGCGCGTACACAAAGGTGGTACGCCGCTTTCTCTGCTCCACCGGACGCACGGATGTAGACGAGGCCGACCCGGAGGACGTGGCAACCCCGACACCGCGCGGCATCTGGAAGATTGGCGGACGCGAACGATTTGGCAAATTTGCCGATTTCAGCGGTTCTTACGCGCGCTATTGGGTGCAGATCGTCGGCAACATTTATTTTCACTCGCTGCTCTTTAGCAAGCGCTCGATTGACGCAATGGAGCGGCAACCCTACAGCGACATGGGAAACAAGGTCTCCCACGGGTGCGTGCGGCTGTATGTGGAGGACGCAAGATGGCTTTATTATTACGCTTGCCCCGGTACAACCGTCGAAATCAGCGCAAGCGAACCGAGCAATAGCGAACTCAAACACGCGCTGCGGAGCAAGCTTTCGTTTTCCGTTTATAACGCTTTCCAAAAGACCATCGCGGATGAATCGGCAGAGCTGCCAAATCCGCACGTATGGGTCACCGTAGAGGGGGCGCGCCTACGTAAAGGCAGCGGCAATGCTTTTGACAGCGTTGCGCGGCTCACTGTTGGCGACGAGCTGGAGGTTCTCATCGAAAGTGAGGTTTGGGTCAAAGTTCGTTTCGGCAAGAAGGAGGGATACGTTCTGCGAGGCTTAATTTCTTACCAACAGGGCGTGATGGATACCAAGCAAGACGCGGACGTGCTCAAGTCGACAGAGTGGCTCTATGCCGAGCCAAATCTGGAGGCGGTGAAGATTGTGAAAGCGCCCGCCCGCGTTTCAGTGAAGGTGCTGGAGACGACGGTGGATGGCTGGACAAAGATCGTTTACCAGAACGAAACGGGATATGTGAAACCCGGTAGAATCATCAAGGACTGGGGCGTTATCATCGACTGAGGGCAGTCGATATGGTAATCCGTTGCGTGAGACAGCCCTTCACCCGAAACAATAACGCAGAAACAGAAGCAAAGAGACGCAGCATGTTGCGTCTCTTGATTTTTATCTTTTGCGCGTTCGTAAATTTTGAGTGAGGGTTACTGATGAATGCATTCTCTGCCATTACATCAGGGGTTCGCGGTATACCAATTGGTTTCAGGCAAAAGTGTGCCGTTTTGTGCCGCGTCGCCGGAGAGCAACTTCAGCGCCTCCGCATAGCAGCGCGCGCCCGCATCCGCTAAATTGGCGCCGACGGTACAAATAAGGATGGGCGAGAGTTTTGCGGTTGCGTTCGATTCCGTACCAGCGGAGAACACCTCGATATCGTCCCGCCCAAGGCTCGCGAGCGAGTCCGCGGCGGCGACGGAGAGCGTGCCGGTTTCGGCATAAACCGCGTCCAGCATGCCGGGGTAATAGCGCGAAAACACGTCAGCTAGCCAATCTGCCAATGTGGCTTCCGACGCGTCCGCAAAGTATTCCTGCTTTGCGAATACATCCCCGCTCGTCTTTGCGGCAGCCCAGAGCGCATAAGCGCGGCTGCTCTCGCTGGAAAAGAGGCCGATCATGCGCACCGGAGCCAGATGCGGCGGGTAACTCAACGCGCAGCTCAGCGCAAGCTTGGGTACGATGGCGTTGGAATAGGCAAGGTGCGGAATGTCGAGCGAAATATATTGCCCATTCGCAGCGAAAACATAGATCGGTATGGAGGTATGCGGCAGCGCTTCAGGCGCACCGGGTAGATATACGATCGCCGCCGTCGCGCCATCCGGCTGGTAAGAAGCAAGTGCTTCCAGCCCGCCGCTGACGGGGAGAATATCGATTCCGCTACCTTCCGCGGCGGTTTTAATACCGTCCAGAAATGCGCTGGCATCCTCCGCTCCAAAGACCGCGAGAACACGCGGCGCTACAGGCGCGGGAGAGGGCGAAGGTGAAGCGGAAGGGGTTAATGCGGGGGATTGCGTCGGGACGGCGACTACGCCCTCCGTGCAGGCGCAGAGTGAGAATACGAATAACGATATGAGGATGGCAAAAAGACGTCTCATTCGCCTAGTATATCATGATAAGGATGAATAAGAATAATGGAATGCGCGATTTTGCGGTAAAAAAACCGCCATGCATTTGACTGCACGGCGGTTTCATATTGCTATTGATTGCTGATATTATTGCTGTGGCGTAGGTGTCGGAACAAACGAATCGCCGTAGAGCAAGGTGTTGAGCTGAGCCGCAGCCGCGTCGAGGTCGAAGTCCAGTAGGGTTGTTTCGGTGCCGGTTTCATCCACAAAGTTTTTGTAGGTGCCAGGCGCCGGAATGGTGGTCTTCGTGAACGTCATGCCTTTGGTGAGCAAGACCTTGGCGAGATCGGTCATGGTTTCGAGCTTCATATTGGTCGAAACATAGTCGGATGCAAACGAGATTAGCGCGAGTACGCTCTGTTCGTTCATTTCTTTTGTCACTTTTTCAAACACAAGCTGGATGATCTCCTGTTGTCGGCTGACACGGTCGTAATCATTGCCGTTTCCGCCGTCCACACCTGTATGACGGTTTCGTGCGTAGATAAGGCACTGCGCTCCGTCGAGATGGATGACACCGGGCTCTTCTCTTATGGTTTTGGCATTCTTCACGATATCCGGCTCGAAAATATGGTAGCCCGTGATGCGGTCGTTGATAAAGTTGATCTCCGCCTGGTCGCAGTCAACGTCCAAACCACCAATTTTATCGATCATTGCCGCGAAGCCATCAAAACCGATGCAGATATATTCCTGAATGTCGAGTTTGAAGTTTTCATTCATTGTGTTGATCAGCTCGCCCGGGCCGCCGCCCGCATAACCACCGCTGAACGCGCCGTTGAGACGGTTGTAAAACGTGAATCTGCCGCTCTTGCCGATGCGGTGTACGCGTGAATCACGCATGAAGGACACCAGCGTGATTGTGCCTTTATCCGTATTGATCGAAGCGAGTATCATAGAATCCGAGCGGCCTTCGATATTCTCGGAAGCATCTTTACTCCGCGAATCGGTGCCGACCAACAGAATATTGACGATCGTATCCGACTTTGAATCTTCCTGATAAATCGGCATCGGCGTGGGGGAAGGTGTGGGTTCATCCGAAACGACCGAGATGGTGTTCGGTTCTTGCGAAACTTCCAAATCCACCGGTTTTTCGACGGTTTCAACCGCGCCCGCTCGCATGTTGGTGAGCACGTATACGCCTACGCCGACTACCGCCAGTACGATGACTAACAGCACGATCAGCGCGATTTTCATGACTTTTGACATGATTCAAATACCTCATTTTTTTGGACTCATTACACGCTTTAAAACGCAATCATGATATCACATCAATCCGCCGCGATTCAACTTAAAAGGGAAAACTCACAACTTGTTTACATAAATTCTTTTGCGTGTGTTGTGCAGTCAATCGCCGCGTTCATCCCTACACGATTGGTTTTGTACTCGAAAACGCGGGTAAAAGAGCGCCCGCGCTCAAAACTGAGCGCGGGCGCAGGTGCTTGCCGATCCGTTAAGCGTTGAGCTCGTCAATCACATGACGCACAGCTTTTTCTACACTGCCTTCTTCAAACGGGATATCGAGATTCGCCAGTTTGAGCAGATCGAAATAGCCTTTGCTTCCGCCCGCGCGGCAGAGCGTTAGATACGAGTCCCATGCGGATTTGTGATCCTGCTTCATTCGACCGTAAAATTGAAAGGCGCAGACCTGCGCCAACGCATAGTCCACATAATAGAACGGGTAGAGGAAAATATGCTGCTTCTGCATCCAGAATCCGCCTTCTTCGAGGAATGGTACGCCGTCGTAATCGCGCCAGGGGAGATACTTTTGCTCTATGTCGTGCCAGACCGCGCGGCGCTCTTTTGCGCTCATGGCGGGCTTTTCGTAGACACGGTGCTGAAACTCGTCCACGCTCACAAGATAAGGAATGGTCGTGAGCGCGCCGGATAGATGCGCAAACTTCGCCTTGTCCACCTTGTCCGCACCAAAGAAGTCCTTTAAGTACGGGTATGCGAAATGTTCCATGGTCATGGAATGGATTTCGTTGACCTCGCTCGTGGAGCTCAAATAAGCCGATAGCGGCTGGCTGCGCATAGCGGTATAGCCGGCAAAGGCATGCCCCGCCTCGTGGGTTAACACATTGACATCCGCCGCGGTCCCGTTGAAATTGGAGAAGATGAACGGTGCCTTGTAGTCGGTTAGATATGTGCAGTAGCCACCCAGATGTTTGCCGGGGCGTGTTTCCAGATCAAACAACCCATGATCATATAAAAAGTCGAAAAACTCGCCGGTTTCCGGTGAGATCTCGCGATACATGCGCTGCGCGATGGGAACCAGAACGCTCTCGCCGCCGATGGGGTCGGCGTTGCCATCCGGAAAGACGCAGGTCTCGTCGTAGTAGTTCAGCTTATCTAAGCCGAGGCGCTTTGCTTGTTCCTGACGCAGTTTGGCGACGGCGGGGACGATCACGGTGCGTACTTGCTCGCGAAACCGCGCAACTTCCTCCGGGCCATAGTCCGCGCGATGCATGCCGAGATAACCCAGCGCGGTATAGTTCGGCAGTCCAAGCTTTTTTGCCATGCGAACGCGAACCTTGATGAGCTTGTCGTATTGCTTGTCCAGCTTTTCGGAGATGCCTTCATACAGCTTCGCCCAGGCGAGATAGGCTTCCTTGCGCTCTTCGCGGTCGGAGCTTTCCATGTGTTTAAGCAGGCCGTAAAAGTTCACTTCTTCTCCGCGGAAGGTGGTTTTGCAGGCGGCGGTGGTTTTCTTATACACATTTTCCAGATTGCCCTGCAAGATCAGGTCGGGAATGATCTTGGTGCTCTGGGTCTTTTGGTCGATTTCGGCAAGGGCGAAGAGTTGTTTGCCGTATTCCGCTTCGAACTGCGGGCGGAAGGGCGAGCGCAGTAGTGTCTCGGTAAAGGCCTTGCTCACGGGCATCAGCATAGCGACGGCGCGGTTGAAAAACTGCATTTCCCCGTCGTAAAACTTGTCTGTGGTGTCCAGCGTGTTGCGTATGCTCGCCACGACATAGTTCGTCTCGATGTGACCTGTTGCCTCATGCGAGGCAAGATAGGCCGCACGCGCTTGCTCATATGTCTTGGCTTTCTTCAGCGTGCGCAAGAGTGCCTTCAGGGTTTGTTTCAGCGCGTTCATGTCCGGACGCTTATATTCTATCTTGGAAAACAATTCCATGTCAAGCGCGGCTGCCTCCGTGCGCTTGGTTTCTTGAGTTTCAATACCTTCCATGCTTCGCTCCCGTTTGATTCGGATTTCCGCCCGGCAATACGGGCGGATATAAAAGTATTGTAGTACGCTTTTCAGGTGTTTTGCAAGGCGAAAGCAAACCAAATATCAAGGCAAGCCCAAATGAGAGAATCGACTCGGTTTTTTGCAGTTATTTTTTGAATGGAGCTGGGTTTCGAACAAGAATGCTTACTCTTTTATAAGAATCGTGGGATATTGAATCGAGCGCGATTTGAAAAGCAAGGTTTACTTTTTTGAAAGAATCGGGGCATATTGAATCGAGCACGATTCGCAATGTGAGGTTTACTTTTTGAAAAGAAACGGGGTATAATGAACAAAAATCACGCATTGCGGCGCGATTGTTTTTTGTATACCGCTCGCATGCTGCAATGACCGCTGGCAAGTGATCAGATGACCCATCACAGCGACCTAACAAAAAATCGTGAAACGGAGAGCGCTATTGTTCGGAAACGCGTTTAAAAAAATACTGCTCTCGCTTGCGGTGTTTGCGCTGCTGCTTGGTCTTGGCGCAGGCACGCTGTTTGGCGTTATTCCCGCGATGCATTACGATGTTTGGCGCGCTGAGCCAGACGAGCAGGTTTCTGCAACGGAAGAACCCGCCGGAACGCCAGACTCCGAGCCCACGGTAACCGCGGAGCCGATTGCGACACCGGAAGTCGCACCTGTGACGGCGGAAGAATGGGTCGATCGTTATATGACGACCATGAGCACGCAGGAAAAGCTGGGGCAGTTGGTCATGTTTGGCTTTTCCGGTACAACGGATGTGCAGGACCCGTATCGTACGATTTGGAACAGCTATTCTGTCGGGAACGCGATTCTCTACGGCTCAAACATTAAGAGTACCAATAGTGATGGCGGATTCGGGCAGGCAAAGAAACTCACTGAAAAGATCGCGGCCAGCGTAAATAACGATATTCCACCGCTCATCAGCATAGACGTGGAAGGCGGCAGCGTCGTTCGCTTCCGTTGGAGCCCACAGCCTGTTTCCGCCCGTTCACTTGGGCGGCGGCGGGACGCGGATTTTGCGATGGAGCAGTTTAAAACAATCGGGACAAAGCTCGTTAGTATCGGTATCAATCTTGATCTTGCGCCCGTTCTGGACGTTTCCGTAAACCCGATGGATACGTTTCTCGAGACGCGGATCATCTCCGAGGACGCGAGCATTACCGCCGCCATCGGCAGCTCGATCATCGATGGTCTTCACGCGGGCGGTTGCCTCTCCGGCGCGAAGCATTTTCCGGGACACGGTGGTACGACAGAGGATTCACATGTGGTCACGCCCACGGTGGATAAAACGCTCGAAGAGTTGCAAAGTTATGATTTAGTCCCATTCGTAAGCGCGGTTGCATCCGGGGTAGACGCCATTATGGTTGCGCATGTGTTCTATCCTGCGCTGGATAGCACGGATATCGCTTCGATGAGCAAGCCCATCATGACGGATTTACTGCGTGATCAGATGGGCTATACGGGGCTGATTTTGAGCGACGACTTCCGGATGGAAGGGTTGACCACACGCTATGAAGTCGGCGACGCGGCGGTGCGGTTCCTGCTCGCGGGGGGAGACGTCATCATCTGTGGCGCGGTGAGCGACAAACAACAGACGATCGTGGATGCGCTGAACGCCGCGGCTGCGGACGGGCGCTTGACGCAGGTGCGCATCGACGAGAGCGTGAAGCGCGTATTGCTGAAAAAACTTTCGCTTGGAAATTGGGATATCGAGGCCGCGATTGCCGCGCGGACGACGGAAGAACACTAAGCCTTTTGCAATAGCCGGATATGGACGGCCGGAGGCGGTTGCTTCCGGCTTTTTTCTGCCGAGTCGAATAATTCAGGCCGATTTTACGCCAGAGAGGTGTCCTGCGCCTTGATTTCTTGCGCGCCGGACGATAGAATGATCACATGGAAAATTATAACCAACAACCATCCCGAGCAGCCAAGCGCAGCTGGCTGGTGCTGCTACTATCTGTCGTCGTCGCGATTGTCGCGGTCTATTTTCCCATCGCGCTTGTGGTTGCACCCGCGCTCTGGGCTTTTGCGGGCGCGCGGACGAAACCTTACTGGATGATTCTGCCCGCTGTGGTTTTTGCAGCAGGCATGTTTCAACTTTATTCGATCGTGACCGCCGCGGGATTGTCCGGCGCGGCAGTGCTCGCGGCTGTGATTCTCTATATACTGATGACGCACCGCGCGAGCAATACCGACATGACGTTGATACTTTCGGGCGTGTTTCTCGCCGGATTATACATAGCCGTTTGCATGCCCGGTATTTTGGCCGGCAGAGGCGCGTTTGCGGATATTCAGAGCGTGATGGGTTCGGTCACCGAACTCTACCGCACGGCGCTTGCGCAAACACCGCAGATCAGCGCGGATATGGCAAAGTCGGTGATAGAAACGATGGACGCGATGTATCAGGCCGTTCCGACTAGTTTTGTCGCCGTGCTTTGTATCTTCGCAAGCATTCTGGGGTTGAGCAACCTGCTCTTCTTTCGGCTCTTTTGCCGGAAACATCCGGAGATTGTCATTTCCCCGATCCGCGCTTTTCGCGCTTGGACACTGCCGCGCAGCATGACGCTTGGGCTGTTTGTTATGCTCATCGGGTCGCTTATTCTCGAACTGATCGGTTGGGAGTTTGCTGAGAGTTTCGCCGCGACGGTGAATATTCTCGTCGCATTGCCGCTGATTTTGCAGGGGTTGTGCGTGGTCGATTTTTACATCATGCGTTCGCAAAAGAATATTGTCGTCGCGCGCACGCTCGTCTATATCGGCATCGCGATTCTGTTTGAATACTCGGTTATCGCGCTGCTGCTGATCGGTTGTTTTGACCAGATCTTTCATCTGCGGGCGCGCATGAGCGGGACTCCGCCGCGCACTACGATTCAAAAGTAGATAAGCGCACTCGATTACAAAGCGATGAGTTTGCTGCGTTGACGCGTATCATTTTTCTAAAAGGAGAGACGGCATGAAGAAGATGAAAACGATTCTCCTGCCGCTTGGCGTTTTGCTTGGCGTGCTCTGCCTTGCCATTTTCGCGTCCAATTTGTATCAAAGCTACCGGCTCACCGTGACCGTGATTGCGATTTGCGTGAGCCTCATCGTGTTTTTCATCAGTTTTGCGCTGGAGAGAAAACGCGCCGCCCTCAAACAGCGGCTGATGGACGATGTCTTTTCCGAAAATTCCGAAATCGCGGCGAAGCTCGTGAATCAGGTTTCTATTCCGTGTGCTTTGATCGAACAGGATGGCAAAATTGTTTGGCGCAACGAGATCATGCAGAAGATTTTTGCCGAGCCGGATATCTGCCGGATACAACCGCACTTCGACTTTTCCGCACCGCTGGTCGCAACGCCCTTGGAGCACGCTGGCAACGTTTATCAAGTGATGAGCGTACCCGTGTATCGCGAGAAGGACGAGAGGTCGATGCTGTTTCAATATTGGCTGGATCGCACAGAGGCCGCGCATTATCAGCGACTCTTTGAAGAGCAGATGCCGTATATCGCGCTCATCTACATCGATAACTACGAAGAACTTTCGGCGGATGTTCAGTTTCACCGCACGAGCGTATTTTCAGAGGTTGAGCGGCTGATTGCCGATCTCGTGAAAGAAATTGACGGCGTTTACCGCCGCTATGAAAACGGGCGCTTCTTCGTCGTGTTTGAAGCGAAGCACCTGCCGCAGATGGAACGGGCGCGATTCCCGCTGCTGGAGCAGGCGCACGGGATCGACACGGGCACAAGCATGCTGGTGTCACTCTCGATCGCTGTCGGCGCATCGGATCGCGTTTCGCGCGCGGATGAAAGCGCTCGCCAGGCGATGGAACTGGCGCTTGGGCGCGGCGGTGATCAGGCCGTCATCAAAAAAGGCGGCGGATATGTGTTTTACGGCGGCAGGCGGCAGATGGAAGCGCTCCAGAGCCGCGTGAAGATGCGCCTCTTTAGCAAGGCATTGCGGCAGTTGTTCGACAACGCGGGAGACGTCTTTATCGTCGGTCACAGTCGGCCGGATATGGACTGCATCGGCGCCGCGCTTGGCGTTGCCACCTGCGCAAAGTACGCAGGGTCGCGCGCCTATATCGTGCTCGGTGAACAGAACAACATGATCGAGCATGCGCTGGAATTGATTCGCGATAACAACGCCTTCAATAGCATGATCATCACACCGGAGCACGCCGAGCGCATCATGCGCCCGACAAGCGTACTCGTGGTGGTGGATACCCAGCGCTTGGGCTCTCTGGTTGCACCGAAGCTATTGGAGCTTGCGGGTCGAGTGGTCATCATCGACCATCACCGACGCGGGTCGGATCACATCGATAACCCGACGCTGCATTTTCTGGAAGCGCGCGCGTCCTCTACCAGTGAGCTCGTCACCGAGTTGCTGCAATACTTCGACGCAAACCTACGCCCACCAGCGCTTGTCTGCGGCACATTACTGGCAGGCATCACGATCGATACCAAACACTTCGCGTTCAACGTTGGCTCCCGCACGTTTGAGGCGGCGGGCTATCTACGTAAAAACGGCGCGGATACCAGCATGGTCAAGCAGATGTTTCAGGACGACATGGAGAGCTTTGGAGACGTGGCAACCACCGTGCGCAGCGCGGAAATACTCTCCGGCGGAGTGGCGCTTGCTAATGTTGGCGAGGAAATTCGAAATGCGCCGCTCATCGCCGCCAAATCGGCGGACGAACTCATCGGCATCAAGGGCATCGAGGCGGCGTTTGTACTCGGGCGGGACGACGAAGGCATCAGTGTCAGCGGGCGTTCGCTGGGGAATCTCAACGTGCAAATCATTTGTGAGCGCCTCGGCGGCGGGGGACACCTGACCATGGCGGGCGCGCAACTGAAAAATATGGAACTCGACGAGGCGGAGGCACTGGTGCGCACCGCCATCGAACAATATACGCAGGAGGTACAAAAAGCACTATGAAACTATTATTGGAACAGGACGTTAAGGGAACGGGCAAAAAGGGCGAGATCGTGGAAGTATCGGACGGCTACGCGCGTAATTTTCTCCTGCCGCGCAAGCTGGCAACACCCGCAGACGCACAGTCGGTCAACGCCGCAAGCATTCAAAAGAGCGCAGCGGCTCATAAGAAATTTCAAGCGGGCGTCGCGGCGAGAGATCTGGCCAAACAGCTCGAGGGCGCTGTCATTACCGTAAAAGCCAAGGTTGGCGAAAACGGGCACCTCTTCGGTTCGATCACCGGCAAAGAAGTTGCGGCAGCGATTTCCGAGCAGAAGAATGTCGAGATCGACAAAAAGAAGGTCGCGCTTGCGGAACCCATCCGCGCGCTGGGCGAATACAACATCCGCGTGAGCCTTTATGAAAACACGTTTGCGGTGGTCAAGGTCGTCGTAGAAAAGTGCTGACGGCTGGCTTTGTGACGGCGTAATTTTGCCGCAAGTATTTACTCAAACCCCCAACAGCACGAAAGCAAACGGATCGGAGCACCCGATGGAACAATACGAATTCAATCAACCTGCGAACGGGATGACCACACTGCCGCACGTGAGCGACGCTGAGCGCTCCGTGCTCGGTAGCATGCTCATCGATACCGGCGCGCTGGAAGTCTCCCTGGAGCAACTGCGAGAGGAAGACTTTTACGTACCCGCGAACGCGACGATTTTCGGCGCAATGCGGGACGTGCGCGCGGGCGGAAACGCGGTTGATCTCGTGACGCTGATCGCAGAGTTGGAGCGGCATAATAAGCTAGACATGGCGGGTGGGATGACCTACCTGACCGACCTCGTCACATTTGTGCCGACGGCGGCGAATGTTCAGCACTACATTAATCTCGTGGAAACCAAGAGTACGCAGCGCGCGCTCATCCGCGCAGGCGGCGAGATTATGCGCGATGGCATGGACGACGAGAAAGAGCTCGAGGATACGCTCAATCAGGCAGAAAAGCGCATCTACGAAATCTCCATGCGCAAGGAGCAGGGGACGCTGGTACCCATGGAGCAAATCGTGCCGGAGGCGTATAACCTCATTGGCGAGCTGGCACAGCGGCGCGGTAAGATCACGGGTGTCCCAAGCGGGTTTATCGAGCTGGATCGCATGACAAACGGATTTCAAAAGAGCGATCTGATCATTGTCGCAAGCCGTCCGGCCATGGGTAAATCGAGCTTTGCGATGAACGTTGCGCAATATGCCTCTGTGCATAACGCGCGCACCGTCGTGGTATTCAGCCTTGAGATGAGCAGTGAGCAGCTCGTTATGCGCATGCTCTGCACCGAGGCCACGGTCGATTCCCAGCGGATCAAAGAGGGTCTCATCGGCAACAACGAGATGAACAACCTCATGGAAGTCATGGACCCCATGAGCAAGGCGAAGATCTACATAGACGATTCCAGTGGCGCAAATGTTTCGATGATCCGTAGCAAATGCCGTAGGCTCTCCGCACGTGCGGGGCTGGATATGATCGTGATCGACTACTTGCAGCTCATGCAGGCGAGCAGCACTCGTAAGGATGGCAACCGCATGCAGGAAATCAGCGATATGACGCGCCAGCTAAAGCTGCTTGCGCGCGAACTCGATGTTCCAATCATCTTGCTCTGCCAGCTCAACCGCGGACCGGACACGCGAGCCGACCACCGGCCGGTGATATCGGATTTGCGCGAGAGCGGTTCTATTGAGCAGGACGCAGACATGGTTATTCTGCTCTATCGGCCAGCGGCCTATATGGACACGCAGGAATTTGAAATGGGCGACAACACCAGCCAGATTATCATTGCAAAGCATCGCCACGGGTCAACAGGCGTTGTGAAATTGCTCTGGCAGGGCGAATATACGCGCTTCCGCTCGATCGCGCAGGAAAACCAGTAAGCGCAGAGCAAAAACTTCTGAAACAACAACTTCAGAACTCCGAAAAAGCAACGGATGAGTAAGACAACAAGAAGCATATGAGGATTTGAGGATAAATGAAGAACGCAGACATGTTTGCCGATTTTTCCACCACGCTGGCGGAGAAGCTCTTTGCCGAAACGACGTATCCCTGGGAAGTGCTGCCGCTGATCAAGGCGTTTGTGCGCACACTGGGGCCGACGCTCTCGCCGGAAGAGTATGACCATCCCAGCGACGAAGTCTGGATTCACAAAAGCGCGGTGCTTTATCCCAATATCTATATCGCGGGACCGACCATTATCGGCGAAGGAACGGAGGTGCGCCCCGGTGCATTCGTTCGCGGTAGTGTTCTGGTGGGCCGCGGCTGCGTGGTCGGCAACTCGACCGAACTTAAAAATTGCATTCTCTTTGACAAGGTGCAGGTACCGCACTACAACTATGTAGGCGACAGTATTCTCGGCAGCTTTTCGCATATGGGCGCTGGGTCGATCTGCTCCAACGTGAAGAGCGATAAATCGCTTGTCGTCGTTCGCGGAGGCGGCGCGGCGCACGAAACAGGACTGAAGAAATTCGGTGCGATCCTCGGCGATCATGTAGAGGTGGGCTGCAACAGTGTTTTAAACCCCGGCACGGTGATTGAGCCGCATGCCTCTGTTTACCCGCTTTCGCGTGTGCGCGGCGTGGTAAAGGCCGGGCATATCTTTAAGTCGCAGGACGAAATCGTTCCGCGCAAATAGTCTTTCTAAAAGCCGTAGCAACGCGGGCAAAGATGCCCGAATCAAGCGCGGCTTTTTTGCTGCTTTGATATCGGGAAAAGCACGCAGGATGAAAGATGACCGGGATCGTGATACGTCTTTCTCTATCCAGATTTAGACCTAATTTGTGTCAAATTGCACGTTCCTTTTTCCAAGTCGGTAAAATTGTGAAAACCTCGCAACATTCCGCACAACCCACTGCCTAGCCGCAGAGAATCGGCTATACTATGCATATGATTACGTTTCGACACCACTCCAGATTTCTCTCGTTTCGCAGACCGCAAGGTGCGGTTCCCTGCAACACGAGTGTACAAATTGAGGCCGAGATCGGCGGGGATGCGGGTGCGCATGTGCAGCTTCGCCTCTATAACCAACTCGGCGTAGAGTCGTTTTTTGACCTGACGATAGAGGGCGGCCGCGCGCGGGGAGAGATTCCCATGCCGGAGGTGCCCTGCCTCGTTTGGTATTATTTTATCATTCGAACCGCCGACGGACGCACGCAGTATTACGGTGCGGACAGCGGCGAGGGGCGGCTGGAATCCCACGCGCCGCGCGCCTATCAGATCACGGTTTACGATGGCGCGTTTTCCACACCGACGCATTGGCGCGAAGGAATCGTGTATCAGATTTTTCCTGACCGATTCCGAAGGAGCAGCTGGGAAGATTTTCGCGAACGCGCGAAGTACCACGCGAATCTCGGACGGTTTTTACGCATTCATGACCGCTGGAGCGAGGACGTTTGCTATACGGCGGCGCCCGGAGCGGAAGATTATGAACCAAACGACTTTTTCGGGGGGGACATCAACGGAATCCGCGAGAAGCTCAGCTATATTGCTTCGCTGGGCGTGACCGCGCTCTACCTGAATCCCGTTTTCGAGTCCGACAGCAACCACCGCTATGATACGGCGGACTACCACCGCATCGACCCCATATTCGGCAATGAGGACGAGTTTCGTGCGCTCTGCGCGGAGGCGGAAGCATTGGGTATCCGCGTGATGCTTGACGGCGTGTTTTCGCACACGGGCGCGGACAGCCGCTATTTCGACAAATTTTCGCGCTATGACGACGTTGGCGCATACGAAGCGCACGATTCGCCCTATCGGAGTTGGTATCGCTTTGTAGGCGATAGTAAACAATACGACAGTTGGTGGGGGTTCCCCTCGCTTCCGAATGTCAACGAACTAGAGCCGAGCTATACGGACTTCATCGCGGGTGAACACGGCGTACTTTCGCATTGGGCTGGCGTTGGGGCAAAAAGCTGGCGACTGGACGTCGCGGACGAGTTGCCGGACGAATTCATTCGCATTTTGCGCCGCAGGCTCAAGCAAAACGATCCGGAAGGTGTGCTGCTCGGCGAAGTTTGGGACGATTGCTCCAATAAGTACGGCCCGGAGGGCAGACGCGGCTACGTCAACGGCGATGAGTTGGACAGCGCCATGAACTATCCCTTCACCGAGGCGGCGATTTCGTTTTTAACCGCGCGAACGGATGCATATGCACTCGATCACGTGTTGCAGACGCTGCGGGAGCATTACCCGAGGCCGTTCTTTGAGGCGTGCCTGAACCTGATTAGTTCGCACGACATCATCCGCGCGGCAACCGCGCTTTCCGGCGCACCCGATCGAAACGCGGTCTCGCGCAAGCTGCAAGCAGCCTATCATCCGGGCGATCAGGATCAGCAAAAGGGATTCCTGCGATTGATCCTTGCCGCCGCACTGCAGATGGCATTGCCGGGCGTTCCATGCGTCTATTATGGAGACGAGGCTGGCATGACGGGCATGAGCGATCCTTTTAACCGCGGCACTTACCCTTGGGGCGCGGAGAACGAGGCGGTATTTGAAGGCTATTGTGCGCTGATGCGCGCGCGAAAGGAAAGCGCCGCGCTCAAACGGGGGCTTTGCCGCATGGGCGCTCTCTCACCGGAGGTATTCGCAATTCTGCGATGGCTGCCGGAGACCGGGGAACAGGCGTTGATGCTGATCAATCGCGGCGAGCGGGAGCAGGCGGTGACGCTGCATCCGGACGATATTCCGCAGGGCGCAGACGGGGATAGCCCCGTCGAGCTAAACCAAACGATGACAGACGTGCTGACGCTGGACGTGCTGACGCCGAACGATGGCGAAGCGCGAACCGTTCTACCGCCGCTGAGCGCACGGTTGTATTTGACCAAATAAAAAACGAAACGGCGGTGTCGCCGAAAGATACAAAAACCAAAGCGAGGGATGCAAATGTTTCAACAGCAAAGAAGAGGACTAGACGAACTCAGCCGTACCATGCTCATTACTGCGCTTGTGCTTTCACTCATCGGCATGATCGTCTCAAGATCTATTGGATGGCTTAGAATCGTGATGAGCTTGCTCAGCGGGGCGCTGCTCGTGTTGATCGTGCTGCGCATGATGAGCAAGGACTTCAACAAACGCTATCAGGAGAATATGAAGTACCTGACCTATGAAACTGCGGTCAAGGGCTGGTTCCGGCGTACGTTTCGCGCAAAGTATACGGGCGCAAAAACAACCACGACGCGAGCGAAGCGCGCGCATAAAAACCCGTCCTGGAGCGAGATGAAGCAATATAAGTATCTCATCTGCCCGCAGTGTGCCCAGCGGCTTCGCGTGCCGCGCGGCAAGGGGAGAATCCGCGTGACTTGCACCAATTGCGGAAACGTATTTGAAACGCACAGCTAAACTTCCGTTTTTCTGGCGAAAAGCGAAATTTCAGATGAAATTCGTTGTAAAAAGCACTTGGAATTTCGGAATACTATGATATACTAGTAAATAGCTAGTGATTAAAAACAGCGATAAAGATTCTTTGGAGGACGATACAAATGCAGGCAACAAAAGATATGCTCATTCAGCAGGTGATTGAGTTGGACGAAGGTACCGCCGATATTCTTATGAATGCGGGCATGCATTGCCTCGGCTGCGCGATGGCGCATGGCGAGTCGATCGAGCAGGCTTGTGCGGTACACGGAATCGATTCCAACGTGCTCATCGGCGACATTAATCAGTATCTCGCGGGCAAGTAACGCGGGCGTACGCAATAGCGGGCAAACCGGCCGCGGCATCAACCCGCGGCTTTTTTGCGCCCTGTTTGGTCGAAATTGAGTCTTGTTTCACATTCGTTCACATCCATGACGGAAAAAAAGCATTCTATCTGGTGCTGTGGCATGATACAATACTCTGCGGACACAGAAAGGAAACGGCATATGTTTGGCTATATACGCCCGCTGGAGTGCGAACTGAAGGTGCGCGAACAAGCGGAGTACCGCGGGATTTACTGCGGTCTTTGCAAGAGCATCGGCAGGCGCTACGGACAGCTGGAGCGACTGACGCTGAGTTATGACTGCGCGTTTCTTGCGCTGACGCTTTCCTCCATCACCGGCGGCGCGAAGTTTACCCCCGGCAATTGCGGCCCGCGCGTCTATCGCGGCAAACGCCCGATTGCGGATGCCTCACCTGCGCTGGACTATGCGGCGGACGTCAACATCCTGCTCGCGTGGTATAAAGCCGCGGACGACAGGGCTGACGAAAAAAGCGCGAAAGCCCTCGCGGCGCGTGCGGCGCTGCACCGAGCGTATCGCAAAGCCGCAAAATCGAATCCCGTGCTGGATCGGGAAATCCGAGAGAGTATGGACCTCCTGCACACGCTGGAGGCGGAGAAGACAGCCTTGATCGACGAGCCAAGCAACGCCTTTGGCAAGCTACTTGCCGCTGTGATACTCAACGCGCCCACGCTACCCGCAAGTGAGCGGAAAGCCGCTGAATGGATGTATTACAACCTCGGCAAATGGGTGTATCTCATGGATGCATGGGACGACCGCGAGAAAGATGAAAAAAGCGGTAGCTACAACCCGTTTTTACTCTTGAAAATGGAAACCGAACAAGCGGCGTTTCTGCTCAATATCACTAGAAACGAGGCAATGAAGGCCTACGATCTACTGACGTTACAAACGCAGAACAGTCTGCTGGAAAATATCATGACATTGGGACTCATGCATGCGCAAGAGCGCGTGCTATCGGGACAGGAATGCTGCACGGCGAAGGACGCCGCTCGGATGGATAAAGGAGACAAGGAATGAACCCCTACAAAGTGCTAGGCGTGAGCGAGATCGCTTCGCAGGAGGAAATTCGCGCGGCTTATCTGGAGTTGGTAAAGAAGTATCATCCGGATAAATACACGGATAACCCCCTCAAAGAGCTGGCCGGAGAGAAACTCAAGGAGATCAATCAGGCCTACGAAATGCTCACGAAAAAGCAGACGACATCGAGTGGCGCTTACGGCTCCTCGTCTTCTGGCTCGTACGGTTCTAATAATACAAGCGGCAGCTATTCACGCACGAATGGTACGGCGTATACCGGTCCGTTTGCGGCGGAATTTGCGCGCGCGCGCTCGTTTATCAACCAAAACAATCTCGACGCGGCGCAGGCTATTTTAAACGGCATCTCCGTGCACAACGCGGAGTGGAACTATCTCTCCGGCGTGATTTTTCTGCGACAGGGTTCCTATCAGCGGGCGACGGAATGCTTTGGCAGAGCGTATGACGCGGAGCCGGATAATCCCGAATACCGCAACGCCTATATTTCGCTGAACAATTCCGGCCGTGCGTATCAGCGCAACACTAACGGAAACATGGATGCTTCTCCCTGCTGCGATGTTTGCAGCGCGCTCATGTGCCTCAACTGCTGCTGCGGCGGAGACTGCTGCTAAAGGCGATAGATACACCTTTTCACAGGCTTTAATTGGGCAATCTTTATGCGTTTCAAACAGATAAAATCAAAACAGCACCTTTGCGGGCGCTGTTTTTTTGTAGATGGATAGGTTATTTTTTAAAGAAAATTCTAAGTGACTAGTTTTCCATGGAGTCGATCACGATATCGCACTGCGCCAGAATATCCAGCGCCTGAAAATACTTGTTTTCCAGTGGGATCCACCGCTGCTGAAACATAGGCAATGCGTCGCTGCCGTTTCGCGCTAAGATGCGGGCGGATTGCAGCGCGGGGTCGATGCTGCAAAAAATCTTAATATCATAATAAGGGGCGAGAAGCGGGTACAGACTGTATGCGCCCTCGACGATTACGACCCGCCGCGGCTGCACGGGAACCGGCGGCAAAAGCCGATCCGTATGGCAGTCATACTTGCAAACGTTCAGCGCTTCGCCTCTCGAGGCAGGGGTGAGCACTTGCTGTAAAAACCGCTCTGCGTCCACGTTTCCGCCAGGCTGATTCAGCCGCTCCTGCGTGCGCATCTGCGGCTGGAGGAAGAAATCGTCCATATGAAACACATTTGCTTCAAGCAGGCTGCCAAGGCGAGATGCCATGGTCGTTTTGCCCGCGCAGCAGTTGCCGTCGATGGCAATCAGCACACGCTCTTGCGTGAGCAGTAGCGCATTGACACGCGTTTTGATTTCAAGATCGGCATCGCCGGAAAAAACAGATTGTAGCGAGTGTGCCATTGGGTCTCCTTGGGGCGTTCGTTGCGCGGCAAATCCGCGTGAGAGTATTATAGCACAAGCAGCAAATAGTTTGGCAAACAGCAAGCGGAATATCAGAATCGGACTATGCAGGTTGGCGAACGGCAAGCGGAATATCAGAAACATACTATTCGGTTTGGCAACCAGCAATCGAAATATTAGAATCGGACTATAATAAAAACCGCCCGCGCGGTTGCGGACGGAGTGTGGTTTGGTTGCAGATTAAAATGCTGCGGGCAGATGGTTGCGCAAGCGCACCCAGCGTGCCGCGCCATCTACCGGTGCTCGGTCATTGACGCGCAGGCTGAAATACTTTCCCTTGCGGCGGAAGAGCTCATACTCGATCATGCGCCGGTATGCGGGCGGCGCAACGGCGGTCATGATGGAGCCGGAGAGCACAATTTGAACGGTTGGTTTGAGCTGAAGCGTGTCCGTCACCGCGACGATACAATCCGCGGCATGGCTCGCGGCGTTTGCCGCATATCGCAAGGCGAGCTCATCGCCTGTTTCCACCGCGGTGAAAAACAGACCGATCAACTGGCGCGCCGACTCTTCATTTTGAATCCGTGCGGCGGAGGCAAGGAAGGATTCCGGCGATCGGACATCCAGCAGCGTAAAATACGCATCTTTGAGCGTGGTATACGCCTTGCCGAAAAACAGGTGTTGATACACGCTGCGGTACACAAACGCCGCAATGTCAAATCCGCCGCCGGTATCGCCGCAGAGGATTCCGAGTCCGCCGAACTGCGCGCGGACG
>Ga0302289_1000382_pt1 | contig 20379 bp, 14 predicted proteins | sample III_Fen_N1_2_FD_194552 | JGI IMG/M metagenome (GOLD analysis project Ga0302289, IMG submission 194552) | Peat permafrost microbial communities from Stordalen Mire near Abisko, Sweden - III_Fen_N1_2 | ecosystem: Environmental > Terrestrial > Soil > Wetlands > Permafrost | place: Sweden: Abisko... | reverse complement strand
AATTATGCGAACTCAATTCCCGTATCTGTCGCGGTAACAGCAGGTACGGCGGCAACAGTCGCTGCCATCAATCTTGTCAAAACGTCAGCGTTATCGACGGTTACAGGATCCGTGACCGGCTCTGTGACGCTTTGGGACAAAGCGGCTAACGATAATGCAGGTATCATGCTATACCTTCAGGGAACTTCCTTTCTGGCGATGAGCGACGCGAACGGCGCATACACGCTGAGCGGAATACCTCCCGGAACATATGCACTTGTCGCGAACAAAACCGGCTATGCCGATTCAGGCAAGAGCGTAACCGTTACGGCAAACAACGCAGCAGCAGCCGGTGCGCTTAATCTGACAATTCCCGCTCCCGCGAACGTCATTGCGACAGGAGGTAATGCTTCAACGATCATCAGCTGGAATTCCACAAGCAGTGCATCTAGTTATAATTTGTATTGGTCAAACACTACCGGTGTCACAAAGTCTTCGGGAACGAAGATTGCAGGCGTCACAAGCCCCTATAATCATGCAAGTCTGACAAACAGTTCGACATATTATTACATCATAACCGCGGTGAACGGCAGTACCGAATCATTAGCCTCCAGCCAGGCAAGCGCGTCCTGTTCGGCTGCAGCTGCCGGTACGCCGACTGGCGTGACCGCAACCGGCGGTGACACTCAGGCAACCATCACTTGGGCTGATGTAGCGAGTGCGACCAGTTATAACATTTACTGGTCGCCTACAAACGGAGTAAGTTCATCCAACGGAACGAAAGTAACTGGCGCGACCAGTCCCTGCGTGTTGACGGGATTGACTAACCAAACGACGTATTATTTCGTTGTCACCGCTATTTGCAATAGCGTGGAATCCGCCGCGTCTTCTCAAGTTAATGCGCTTGTCAAAATAACAGCTCCCGCTGCTCCGGCAAGCATTACCGCTTTGGCGGGTAATTCCCAAACTACTCTCACCTGGCCATCGGTGAGCGGGGCAACCAGCTATAATATGTATTGGTCGACAACGACGGGCGTGACGAAGACGAGTACGAGTACGATTACGAAAGTTACCGGCGTAACCAGTCCGTATGTTCAGGCAGGTAGATCTAACGGTGTCTCTTACTATTATATTCTGACTGCTGTGAACGCAGGCGGAGAATCCGTCGCTTCAGATCAAGTGACGGCAAAGCCGCAGGTTCCCGCTCCATCGGCACCAGTCGCGACGGCAGCGGGTGGCAACGCACTTAATACGGTTACATGGGCAACGGTGAGCGGGGCTGCCAGCTACAATCTGTACTGGTCAACTACGACTGGCGTCACGACTACATCCGGTACGAAAGTTTCGGAAGTTACGACGCCTTATTCCCATACGGCTTTGACAAACGGTTCAACCTACTATTATGTAGTTACGGCGGTTAACGCAGGTGGCGAATCGGCGGCATCCGGGCAGGTCAGCGCTTCGCCGCAGATTCCCCTTCCCCCGGTACCGGCAGGTTTGGTAGCGGTAGGAGGGAACGCAAATGCAACCATCAGCTGGAACGATATCCCGGCGGCAACCAGTTACAATTTATACTGGTCCACTTCGAGTACTTTCACCACGGCTAATGGAACCAAGATACCGGGCGTAACGAATCCCTACACTCAAACCGGTTTGACCAACGGAACCACCTACTATTACCAGGTTACCGCAGTCAATGGCGGCGGCGAATCTGCAGCATCAACACAAAGCATTGCAACCCCGCAAGTTCCTCAATCAGTATATAAGCTGACCTTGGTGGCTTCCTTTAATTCACCAGATATACAACCAATAGATTTAGCATGGGATGGAACTAACTTGTGGTTAGCCGGTGGTTCAAACGATAGTATTTACAAAATCGATCAGGCAAATGGTCTTCCATTAGAATCACATAAATTTAGTGGTGATATTCGAGACGGCGCATTATTCCCGGATGAAACGAAAATTGCTGGACTAGCATTTTCTGGTACTTCTGCATACATAATAAAATCAAGTCGTAATACTTATAATGATTATGTTGCATCAATGAAAATGACCTTAAGTCCTTTGAATTTTGTTACAAACACAATAGGAACAGGATATTCTATTGAAGCAATAGGCTGTCCAGGAGCAACTTTTGACGGGGCTAACCTCTGGGCTTTATCAAATGGAACAATACTAAAAATTGACAGCACTACTGGTGCAACTTTACTCACATTCTCTAATCCACCTAACACAGCATTTACCGGAATAACACTTTCAAATGACAAAACACAATTTTACCTTGCTAATTCTCCATATCAACAAATCAACAAAGTATACATCGTTAAAAAATCAGATGGTTCAGTTCTTGGATCGGCAGCGTTGCCGTATGCGGCTCCGCCTGCGGGATATGGACTGCGTGGAATCTGCAACGACGGAACGTATCTATGGTTAACCGATATCAATACACAAAAGATTTATAAATGTCAGTTGGATGTTCAATAAAAAAATCTATAATTAAAAAAACGTAAACAAAAAAAACGCCGGTCAGCTTATGACCGGCGTTCTCTTTTTCATTTTCCGTCGCTCAGTAATAACCTACTTCTTCGCGGGTCCCAAATACGCCTTCACGTAATTTGTCGTATCAAGATATTGCTTCGCGAGCGACTGAAGCTTGTCGCCCGTGATCATGGCGGCGACGGTCTCGGTGTCAGCGATGCTTGCGAGAGGCAGGTGACGCTGATCGGAATCAATAATCCTGTTAAGCCAGAATTGGTTCGTGCGAAGAGACTCCTCGCGCGAGCGGCGAAAGTTTTCCTTGAGCTTGGTGACGTATGTATCAGCCACGGGCGCATTCTGAATTTCTTTGATAGTGGCGATTACCGCATTTGCAAGTTCTGTCTCGCGGCCGGGTTCGCATCCGAACGAAATTGACAGCTCAAAATACGGAGACGGATAGCAGACATAATTAGTATTGACGCTTACGCCGTACGAGCCGCTCATGTCCTCGCGCACGACCTCGCGAAGGCGAATATCGAGAAGCTGGCCGAGAAAGCCGAAAAGCTCGGGATCATATGTTTCGCTTTTCGTGTTTCCGCCGAAGCCCAAGAACACCTGACTCTTCGGATCGATTCCCATTGCAAGGTTATCGGAAACAATGCCCTTCGGAAATCGTAAGCCTTTGGAAACCGGTTCATCGGCCTTGCCCGTTGACGGAATGCCCGCAAGCCATGTTTCCGCGTATTTGCGCATGAGAGCTTCGTCAAAGCTTCCGGTGAACACAAACGTAAAATCCTTTACGTCGGTGAAACGCGCGCGGGAGGAAGATTCCACTACGGCCTTGTCTAATTTTGAAACAAATTCGGGCGTGAGCGTGGAATGTCGGATATCGTTTCCGTACAGAAGGCGGGTTTTCAAATCGTCAAACATCGACGCAGGATCTGTCTTGCGCGATTCCGCAACCTTGTCGATCTGGGCTTTCAGGGAACTCCATCCCTCATTGCTGTAATACGGAGAAGTCAGCTGTAGATTGAGAAGCTGAAAGAGGGTTTCGAGATCAGTGTTTGAGGACGATCCCCACAATCCCTCATATGCCTCATCAAGCCAAATTCCGGCGTTTACCGTTTTGCCGGCTAATTTCTTTGAAAGCTCGGTGGGAGAAAATCCGTTAAGGCCGGAATTCTCGCGCAACGACTGCGCGATCGCGAGCGAAGGAAATTCGGCGTCTGATGCCATCAAAAAACCGCCCTTACTCCAGGCGGATACGAGTATCTCGTTCGCCTTGAATTGGGTGGGACAGAGAATGACGCGAACGCCGTTTGAGAGAATCCATTCTTTTATCGGAGCCGGTGATTTTTCACCGCCGGGCAAATCGAGGAGGACTTTCTCTGAAACGATTTTTCCCGCGCTCGTTATGCCGGAAGCGGCAAGCGGCCGATCAAGGCCTTTTTCGGAATAGCCCGTAATCGGCGTTTCGGGCTTCCAGTCGCGCCACAGCGTGCGGAGATCCGCGTCTGAAGGCACGTCCCTGGAAGATTCGGGCGCGATAACCATAAACAGGTTTCCCCTGCCCTTGTGCCAGTATTTATCGATAATGGCCGAAACTTCTTCCTTCGTGATCGTCGGAACGATTTCTTTGTAGAGGTCATGTTTATCATCGATCGAAACAAATGTATTTCCGCGGATGACATACTGCACGAGCGCATTGGCCTTGTTCGTCGAAGTGGCCTTATTCCGGTTAATCCAGGATTGTTCCATGGCATTCAGCGCGGAGTCTTTTTGCCGCGCGAGTTCGGCATCCGTAAGGCCAAATTGCTCGAGCCGATCAAGCTCCGTCACGGCCTGCTGCATCGCAGGAACGAATTTCCCCGTTGAGGGAACCAACGCGACAAAACTGAAAACGGTCGGATTGGCGAGTTGAGTTATTCCCGACTGCGCGTTAAGCATCAAAGGATCGGCGACCGTAACTTTTTCCTTGAGCCGCTCGTTAAACGCGGACAAGACCATCGATATTACGATATTTTCGCGGAAGGCTTCCTTCGTCGAAAGCTGCAACGCGGGATGCTGATCCATCATCTGCGCTACGACATACGGATACTCGGGATCGCGGATGACAATCTGGTCGGGTTTTTCCTGGATCTGAATGTCCCACTTTGGCCTTACCGTCGGTGTTTTTGACGCAGGAACCGTGCCGACGGAAGTAACGAGAGCCTTCACGATCGCGTCAGAATCTACATCACCGACGACCACTACGGACATCAAATCCGGATGATACCATTTTGCGTAAAAGTCCATGACGCGCGCTCGCGAAACGGTCTTGACGATTTCGGGATCGCCTATCGGAAGGCGTTCCGCATAGCGCGAGCCTTTGACCAAAAAAGGAATCTGTTTATCTCCGACGCGCCCGCTCACGCCTCGGCCGAGACGCCACTCCTCGACGACTACGCCGCGTTCCTTGTCGAGTTCTGCTTGATCGAAAGTAATTCCGCAAGCCCAGTCATGGAGCACTCCGAGAGTTGTCTTCAGTATTTCGGGCTTGTCGGCGGGAATCTCCAGCATGTATACGGTTTCGTCAAAACTCGTATAAGCGTTTACTTCAGGGCCGAACTTCATACCGATAGACTCAAAATAATTCACAAGATCATTTTTTGCAAACTGAGTCGTTCCGTTAAAGGCCATGTGCTCGATAAGATGAGCGATGCCTTTTTGATCATCGTCTTCCAGAACGGAACCCGCGTTTACGGTAAGCCGAAGATATATGCGATTCGCCGGTTCGGTATTCCGCAAAACGTAATACGCCATTCCGTTGGAAAGAGTGCCGGAAACAAGCGCAGGGTCATTCTGTAGGAGATGGACTGGATCAGCCGCAAAAAGCGGGACGACGAATGAGCTTGAGGCGAAAAAAAATACCGCAAGCACGACTTTAAAGAAATTCATTTTTTTCACGCGAAACTTCCTTTTCTTGAATGTGACATTTGATATGCATACAACACCCGAAAGGGGTGCCGGTAACGCCAACGCTGGATAAATTTTTTTTCTTATTCGGACTTACGGTAACCGAGACCCTGAAAAAGCGCGATGGTTTTGCCGTCGGAATCCTCGACTACTACCTGATAGGTGCCGAGCTTGCGAGAGAGAGAGATTTCCGTCGCCGTCGCGCGGAGGAGACCCGAGCGGGCTGCGTTGCAGTAGTTAATTGATGAATTGGCAGAGACCGTTGGCCCGCGCGAGTTGCAGGCAAGGGCGAATGCGACATCCGCAAAGGCAAAAGTAACGCCGCCATGAACGGCATCGTTACCATTAAGATGGCGATCTCCGATTTCCATTGTGACTACCGCCTTGCCCTCGGCGCATGACTCGACTTTCATCCCGTAATAGTCGGCCACTCGGTCATTGCCAAGAACAGAGAGAATTTTTTCGTCCATAGTTTAGTCCAGAACCACGGCGCCGCGTTCCATCGCGGTCAGTCCCGTGCGAACAAGTTCCTTGATGCCGAAAGGCTCAAGCAGCCTGATAAGGCTCGCTATCTTGTCCTCGCTTCCCGTCGCTTCGATGATGAGAGAGTCGACGGCGACGTCCACGATGCGGGCCCGGAAAATATTCGCGGTCTCTATGACGCCGACGCGGGCGGTGCCCACCGCGCACACTTTAATGAGCGCGAGTTCGCGCACGACCGTCGCCTGTGAGTCGCATTGTTTTATCGACACTACTTCGACGAGTTTGGCAAGCTGCTTTTCGATCTGTTCGAGAATATACTCGTCGCCGCGCACGACGATAGTCATCCGGGAGCGTTCCGGATTTTCCGTGACGCCGACGGTAAGGCTGTCGATGTTGTAGCCTCTCCGGCTGAACAATCCCGACACGCGGCTCAAGACGCCCGAGTGGTTTTCTACCAAAACGGATATAACATATCTTTTCATGCAAGCTCCTTCGAATTATACAGGCCGAGCACGCGCACGCCCTGTACTATTCCCTGATCCTGACTTATTTTTTCCATCTCGGCCAAAGCGGCCCGGAGATGTTCTCCCGATACTACGCTTGCGCCCACTCCTTCGGGCAATGCGATATTGGCATAAAACCGATATCGCCATGGCTCGCCCTGAATCGGACGCGACTCAAGTTTGGTTAGATTGAGCCCATGTTTCATGAAAAGGCCAAGAGCCGAATAGAGCGTTCCGGGCTCATTGGCGACGGTAAAGATTACCGTCGCATGATTGGGCGCCGCGCACACCATCTCGCCTGAACGTGCAATAATGACGAAACGCGTATAGTTACGGGCGTTTGTCTCGACTCCCGACTTGAGCGCCTCAAGTCTGTTGAAAAGACCGGCCGACTCGCTCGCGATCGCCGCTTTCGTCGCGTCTCCCGACGCCGCGACTAGCTCCGCCGCGGCGGAAGTCGAATCCGTTTCGATATGCTTCCATGCGGGATACTTCGCGAGAAAATCCGCGCACTGCGCGAGGCCCTGAGGATGCGAATAAACGGAACTGATCGAATCGATGCTCGCGCCCTTCACGGCAAGAAGAGAATGCTCGATGCGAAGCGTAACGGTTCCGACGATTTCAATATCTTCATAGAGGGCGAGATTGTCGTAGTTTTCGTAGACAGAACCCGCGAGGCTGTTTTCGATCGGGAGCATGCCGAAATTGGCACGGCCGTCAAGAACGGCGTTTATTACCTCGCGGAAGTTCGCGGTCGCGAGAGCCGTCGCGTCATTGTCATAGTAGCGCAGGATCGCCTGTTCGGCGTATGCGCCGCGGCCGCCCGAATATGCGCACACGACCGGTTCGTCTTTTTTGCCGCCGGCGGAGTTAGCCTTCGCGGCCCCGATCGTCGTCTTTCCGAATCCGGTTTGTACTGAAGCGGGTCGGCGGGAAACGGTCCTTCCTACGACGGGCGCGAGCACTTCGATATCGCGCATCATCTTTTCGAACTGGTCGGGATACAGAGACTGGGCTCCGTCCGAAAGCGCGCGCTCCGGAACAGGATGCATCTCGACGATAAGACCGTCAGCTCCGGCCGCGATAGCCGCAAGCGCCATAGGGGGAACCTTGTCGCGAATACCGACAGCATGGCTCGGATCAACGATAATCGGAAGATGGGTAAGAGACCGGAGTATCGGTATGGCGGAAAGGTCGAGCGTGTTTCTCGTCGCTTTCTCGTATGTGCGGATTCCGCGCTCGCAGAGTATTACGTCCTCAGTCCCGCTCGCAAGAAGATATTCGGCAGCCATCAGCCATTCTTCTATCGTCGCCGAAAGTCCGCGCTTGAGAATGACAGGACGCCCGAGAGCGCCTACTTTTTTAAGAAGTTCGAAGTTTTGCATGTTACGCGCGCCGATCTGGTATACGTCTACGTAGTCGATCATCGCCGGGATATGGTCGGCGGAGACAATTTCGGTGACGACGGGAAGCCCGTAGGCGTCTCCGGCCTGACGGAGAATCTTGACGCCCTCTTCGCCCATTCCCTGAAAGGCATAGGGGCTTGTTCTGGGCTTGTACGCGCCGCCGCGAAGCATGACAGCGCCGGAAGCCGCGACGCACCGCGCCGACTCCATCATCTGCTCGAGGCTTTCGACCGCGCAAGGCCCGCCGATAACGGTGACCCGATTCCCGCCTATCTTCACGCCTCGGACGTTCACGACCGTATTGTCGCGCTTGAATTCGCGGGACGCCATCTTGTACGGCTTCGATATGGGTATGACGCTCTGGACTCCGGGAAGTATTTCAACCTCGCGCGGGTCGATTCCGACCTTGCCCACCGCGCCGAAGATCGTCTCTTCCTCGCCCGCAATTTCATTAACGCGGAGCGAGTTCTTTTCCAGGAAAGTGCGGATACGCTGTTTGTCATCCTCGCGGATATTCTTTTCAAGTACGATTACCATGTGGTTGTCCTCAATATGTCTGCGAATATTCCGGAAGCCGTTACGTCGGCGCCGGCCCCATAGCCGCGTATTACGAGCGGTATGGGAGAATAGTATTTTGTCGTGAACACGAAGGCGTTCTCACCGCCCTTGATCGCCGCGAGCGGATTCTCGAGCTTGACCTCGACGGGACCCACGCGCGCGGTTCCGTTGACCCCGGAAATCGCGGCGGCAAAACGGAGAACCTTGCCCTCTTTCTTGAGCGCTGCGATTTTTTCTTCGAACCATGCGTCGACCGAGGGAAGGCGCGCCATAAATTCCGGCACGGTCCCGCTTGCGTCAAACGTCGGGGGAAACACAGAGTCGATGCGAACGTCGGATAATTCCATCGAGCATCCCGCTTCTCTCGCGAGGATCAGCGCCTTTCGCGCTACGTCCATGCCGGAAAGATCATCGCGAGGATCCGGTTCCGACATTCCTTTTTCTTTCGCTTCAATTACGGCCTGAGAAAATTTCGCGCCTTCGTCGAGCCGGCCGAAAATATAGGAAATGGAACCGGACATGATGCCGGAAAAATCGATAAGCGAATCGCCTGACTTCAGCATGCTCCGGAACGTATCGATGACGGGAAGGCCTGCGCCCACGTTTGTCTCGTAGAGGAAGCGCTTTCTGTTCGCCGCGGCCGTATCGCGAAGCTCATTGTAATAGTTCAGCGCGCAGGAGTTCGCGCGTTTGTTTGGCGTTATCACGTGCATTCCCGCCGAGAAAATATCGAGATATTTTTCCGGCAGCGTGCCCGTGGCCGTGCAGTCGATGAATACGGGGTTAAGCGGCTTCTCGGATTTTACGAACGAAATGACAGTCTCGACCGAAGACGCCTCGGCGGACGCGTCAAAAAGTTCTTTCCATTTTGCGAGCTTTATGCCTGACGTATTCACCAGCATCTTGCGGGAATTGGCTATCCCCCACACCTGCAGGTCTATCTGCGATTTTTTTAGTTCCTGCTGCTGCTTGCGGATCTGCTCGAGCAGCTTTTCGCCGATCACGCCGATTCCGAAGAGAAAGACCTCGATGGTCTGCATCGTGTTAAAGAAAAAGCGGTGCGCTATGCGGACGGCCTTGTCCCCGTCGGCGTCGGAAACGACCGTGCTGATCGAGCGTTCTGACGACCCTTGAGCGATCGCGTGTATGTTGATGCCGCCGAACGCGAGCGCCGAGAAAAAAGTGCCCGCGACGCCACGCCGCTGTTTCATCCCGTCGCCGACGATCGACACGATCGACATTTTCGGCATTACCGAGATTTCGTCGATAAGGTTTTCGCGTATCTCGAGGGCGAACTCTTCCTTGAGCGCGTTGCGCACTTCCTTCGACTCCGTGCCCCGCACGCAAAAGCTGATCGTATATTCGGAGCTTGACTGCGTGATGAGCAAAATGGAGATGCCCGAACGGCTTACCGCGTTAAAGACGCGCGCCGCGGTTCCCCGTTTGCCTTTGAGCCCGGCGCCCGACACGCTAACGATTGCGGTATTCTTCAGGCATGAGATACCCCGAACCGGGCCCGTTGCGGCGTTCGCAGGGATAGAATCGGCGGAGGCAATCCTCGTTCCGCGGGCCGTGCGGTTAAAGCTGTTCAGGCTCCATGTCTCGATTCCGTGAGCGGCTATCGGGATAATGGTTTTCGGGTGAAGTACCTTGGAACCGAAGAAAGAAAGTTCCATCGCCTCTTCGTAGCTTATGTCGTCGACGAGAATGGCATCGCTTACGATGCGCGGATCGGCGGTAAAAATACCGTCGACGTCCGACCAAATCTCGAGCTTGGCTGCTTTCAGTCCCATCGCCATGAGGGCTGCGGAAAAGTCCGAGCCATTGCGGCCGAGAAGGGAGGGTTTACCCGAAATGTCCGAACTGATAAAACCCGCGGCCAAAAGAATATGCGCGCCGCTTTGGCGCAAGGGGGCAAAGTTCGCTTCGATGCGTTCGTAAACGGGATCTCCTTCGTTCAGATGTCCTTCGGTGATAATCAATTTTCTGCTATCAAGGACTTCGACGTCTTCGCCCTTCGCTCGTAACAGTTCCGCCATGACCGGAATGCACATCTGTTCGCCGAGTCCCATGATACGGCATTCGATTGTCTCGGGACATTCGCTAAAAGCGGCTACGGCAGCGAGCATCCGCGAATAATCGGCAAAATAAACATCAAGGGCTTTTTCTGTTTCGGCCGCCCTGAAACCGGGAACGGAAACGGAAAGTTCGCGGATAATATCGGTATGGGTTTTCCTGATAGACTCTACGAGATCGTTTGTTGTTGCGGTGTTTGTATTTGCGACGGCAAGATTGATACTGTCCTGCAATCGGTTTGAAACGCCACCGACGGCTGAAACGATAATACCGAGTCGGTCTTTTGCGGACCGTTCGATTATTATGTCGACCGAATTGCACATACGACTGGCGCTGCCCATCGACGTGCCACCAAACTTCATTACCAGCATACACACCTCTACATAATGGATAAATAACTTTAGCCTATATAAAACAACTTTTCTAGGGGCAAATTGCATATTTATACAGTCTTTCTGTATCGTGTTGTGATAGAATAGAAATTATGGAAACAGGCGAATTCAGACTTTTCTCGTTCAGGAAAAGAAAAAATAAAGAAGTCGAGACCGGGAAAGAATCGGATCTCATAATCCCGATACGCCGCAAATTGGGCTCAAGCATGACGCATCGAAGCGATATAATCTGGATTGACGCAAGCACCAAAAAAAACGGGATTCTGGAAATCATCAATGCGCATCCGGAATTCAATATCTTTCCCGTTTGCGCAAGCAAGGTCGATTCGGTTCTCGGAGTTATTTCAGCTCGTTCTTTCCTCGCGTCGCTTCTTGAAAGCCAATGGTGCGGCCTTAAAGCTCTCGTAAAGAAACCCGTCTATCTTCCCGAAACGGTCACTATCGCGGATACCCTTGCCGCCCTCGAGGAAAACGATTGCCGAATGGCGTTTATAATCGACGAATACGGCGGCATCGAAGGACTCGTCACGCGCAACGGCCTGATGAGCGAGCTTCTCGAAGAAATATCCGGCGAGGGCACGGAAAACGATTCCGATATATTCAGGCGCGAGGACGGAAGCTATCTCGTCGGCGGTCAGGTGAGGATGGACGAGATCCGCGAACTATTCGCGCTTCCCGACCTTGATACCGGAAGCCGCGAATACTATACCCTCGCCGGTTACCTATTATCTATTAATGGAAGCATTCCAAAAACGGGGGATAAAATTATCGCCGGGAACTATACATGCGAGATCATGGACATGGACGGACACAGGATCGACAAAGTATTGATAGTTTCACAGACGCCTTCGGCCGCGGAGTGACGGCGAAATAATGCGGCTCGCGAGACGCGCCAATGAGGACGCAAGCGCAATGCCCACCGCGATTGCCGCAGCCGCGGTTATCGTGTTAAAACCGGTCACGGCGGCGGCGTCCATTTTTCCCCACATCGCCATCAGCATCGTTTCATACATACCGCCGCCAGGCACGAGGGGAATGATCCCCGGAACGATGAATACAGTCGCGGGTTTTTTCAGGATAACCGCAAAAACTTCGGACAGAAGCCCGACGCACAGCGCGCCTGCCATATAACCCGCCGCGGGACCCGCGAGAAACTTGATCACCATAATATAGACAAGCCAGCCCAGTCCGCCAAAAAGCGAAGTCCAGAAAATATCATAGCGATTTATATAGAAGAAATACGCAAACGAAGCCGTCGCGAAAAAGGCGAGAAAAAAGGCGATAGCGGGCGAATCAAGGGTAAGCAACGCGGAAACATACCGCGTTTCCGTGGGAAAAAGCATGAGACCGAATGCGGCTCCGAGAGAAAGCGCGGCCGCGATAACAAAAGCTTCAAGAAGCCGCGCGGAACCCGCGAGAAGGTCACCGGCGATGATATCGCGGATCGCATTGACTATCGCGAGCCCGGGAACAAGGGACATGAGAACCGCTATGCTGATATTACCCGGCGAGATCGCAAGACCGCACGCGACGGCGAGCCCTGACAAAAGAGTAATGATGAATCCTCCCAGCGCCGATATCATAAAACCGGAAAGTCCCAGAGGGTTCACCATAAAAAGAATAAACCGCAAGATCGCGCCCACGGCAAAAGAAATGAGCGCATCCCGGATCGTTCCCATAAAAAGAAAAGAAAAGCAAAAACTGGCCGAAGCGGTCGCAAGCACAACACCGACCGGATGATGCAGGGGAGAATTACTTATTCGGGTTAAAACCGATTCGACTTGTTTGAGGTTTGAGTCGCGACCCTTTTGGACAAGACGGCGAGAAAGCTCATTAACACGGGCTATCTTCCCGAGGTTAATAAAACGCTCGTTGATCCGCTGTATCCTCGTATGGCTGTGGTCATCATGGCCGGTACAGGTGAGCATTACGACGGTCGGCGTCACGAAGGCCGACGCGGACTCTGCTCCCAGCGAGGTGGCTATCGCGGTCATGGTCTCCTCGGTCCGGTACGTTTCTCCGCCGTTCTGCAGGATTATCGTTCCGGCTTCGAGGGCTATATCGAGTATCTCGTCAATGGGCTTTGCATCTTTCCTGGACATCATTCTTTTGTACGCTTTTTCACCGCTCACGGTCAAGGATTTCACCTTCACGCAGTTGCAGAAAAGCGGGTTTTTCCGGTAATATAGGGGCGAAACCCGAAAAGCTCTTACCCAGCGAAGGAAAACAGTATGGCCAAGATACAGATGAAAAACGCGATCGCCGAACTCGACGGTGACGAAATGACGCGTGTGCTCTGGGGCGTAATCAAGGAAAAACTCCTTACGCCCTTTATCGACCTTAAAATCGAATACTATGATCTGGGACTGAAAGCCCGCGACGACTCGGATGACAAAATAACATACGAATCCGCAGCGGCGATCAAACGCCTTGGCGTCGGCGTGAAGTGCGCGACCATAACGTCCAACGCCGCCCGCATGGAAGAATACAAGCTGAAAACCCTTACCCCAAGTCCGAACGGGATTGTCCGCGCCGAACTCGACGGAACGGTTTTCAGAAAACCCATCCTCGTTAAAAATATAAAGGCGACCGTCTCATGCTGGGAAAAACCGCTTGTGCTCGGCCGTCATGCGTACGGCGACGTCTATAAAAACTGCGAGATCGCCGTACCCGGACCCGGAAAGGCAGAGCTCGTTTTTACCGGCGCCGACGGAAAGGTAATCAGAAAGACGATACAGGAGATGAAAGGGCCCGGCATTTTGCAGGGGATCCATAACCTCGACTCATCGATCGAAAGCTTCGCGCGCGCATGCCTTTACTACGGCCTATCCGAAAAAATAGACGTATGGTTCGCGACGAAGGACACAATCTCCAAAACATACGACGGACGATTCAAGGAAATTTTCCAGCGCGTTTTCGACGAGGAATACAAAGACAAATTCGCCGCCGCGGGAATCGAATATTTCTATACGTTGATAGACGACGTCGTCGCGCGCGTCATGCAGAGCAAGGGCGGATTTCTCTGGGCGTGCAAGAACTACGACGGCGACGTGATGAGCGATATGGTCGCCTCCGCCTCGGGAAGCCTCGCGATGATGACGAGCGTGCTCGTTTCGCCCGACGGCGTATTCGAATACGAAGCCGCGCACGGCACCGTGCAAAAGCATTACTATAAATATTTGAAGGGCGAAAAAACCTCGACGAATCCCGTCGCTCTTATTTTCGCATGGACCGGAGCGCTCGCAAAGCGCGCCGAGCTCGACGCGACTCCTTCTCTCGCCGATTTCGCCAAGCGCCTTGAAGACGCAACCCTCGGCACGATCGAAGACGGCATCATGACCGGAGACCTCGCCCGCCTCGCGTCCCCTCCCGCGAAGGAAGTCCTCGATTCATGGCAGTTCATCGACCGGATCGCCGGAAGGTTATAACCGCGAAAAAAACGAAGGACGGCAAATTCCGGCCTTCGTATTTTTCACACCTCATGCCAATTTATTCTTCTTTCTGATCTTTTTCAGATTCTCGAGCAAAGAACCTATCGAGGTCAGGCCCAGGTCGGTTTCCATCGCTTTCTGGGCACTCAATAAAGGGCCCCTTAAAAGTTCGGCAATATTCCCGCCCACCGGGCACGCCGCCGCCGGATTCTCGTGAATCTTGAAAAGGCCTTCGCCCTTAACCGGTTCCGTCGCTCGATACACATCCAGCAAACTAATATCCCCGGGCGACCGGGTAAGTCGGATCCCCCCCGTTCCGGGGGCAATTTCGACGATACCCGCATCGCGAAGCAAGCTCATTATTTTCCGTATTACTACGGGATTAGTATTGACGCTGGAGGCGATAAAGTCGCTGGTAACCTTGTTCGTTTCCCTAAAGATTTCGACGCTGAGAAGTATGTGTATCGCGACAGAAAATTTCGTTCCGATTTGCATCGATTGCCTCCGTTAACCGCCAGCATATCAACAAACGGAACAGGGAGGCAACACGCCTACAACTCGAATTCCTCGGGCGGATTTCCGCTAAAATCGGAAATAGTGCCCTTTGCGCCGGAAAGATAAAATATCTCGAAAGCTGGATTATCCGGCGTTTTATACAAGGATTTTACCAGGGGACTCGTTTCTTGAATGCGGGTTTTCAATTTCAGGTCTTCGGAAAACACGACCGTCCCGGAAAGGCGAAGCCAGGAATTTGAACCTACCATCGCGCAAATTTCCACTGAGCGATTCTTGCTGATTTCACCGAAAACTTTCTTTTTGTTCGACGTGCAGTAATACAGCTTTCCCCCATCTTCCAGCATAAACTGAAATGGTCGAACCTTTGGTTTTCCGTCCAATCCTACCGTTGAAAAATACTGAACTCCGCTCTTTTGAAAAAAATCCACAATTCTTTTCATCCTCAACCTCCGAATGATTTAATGTAACCAAACATGTTACATCTTCAGGTTACACCGTGTTTGATGTAATGTCAACGGTTACACCAAAAAAAACGCAAACAATAAGACCGTATCATTGAATGTATTCGGTAACAAGAAAAGAATCGCGGAGAAAAAAAGAAAATTACAGCGGATGAAGGGAGTCGAACCCTCGTCACGAGCTTGGGAAGCTAAGCGGTCGGCGCAAAAAAGAAGAAAAATTAAAGCGGATGAAGGGAGTCGAACCCTCGTCTCGAGCTTGGGAAGCTCGGGTAATAGCCGTTATACGACATCCGCTTTAATTTTTCTTCAAGATAATTTGCACCGACCGCCGTAATAGCCGTTATACGACATCCGCAAGGCTATCAGTCATTATTTCAGTATCGACATTTGTTGTCAACTGTTTTTTTTGTTATTGGACAGAATGCTCTTCGGAAAAACGATCTGTAATGCGGTTCCCTTCCCGCTCAACACCGAAATACGCCCCGCAAGCTGTTCGGTTAACGAGCGTATCAATACCATGCCTAGTGAAGTGGCTTCGTCGATCCTGAATCCTTCGGGCAAACCGCATCCGTCATCCCTTACGCGCAAAACTACGACCTCGCCTTCAAGTACAAGACTGAAATCGAGAGTACCGGCATCCGTGCCATTGAACGCGTATTTCAAACTGTTCGAGACCAGCTCGTTAACGATCAAACCGACAGGCAACGCTATTTCGAGGCTGACGTGCAAATTTTCGATATGCTTTACTATCTGTATGCGGTCGGAAACGCGCGACCATACAACGGTGAGTTCGTCAACTATTTGCGACAGGTACTCGCGGATATTGATCGACAGAAAATCATCGGATTGATAGAGGAACTCATGAAGCTGCGCCATTGATTGAATGCGATGCTGAGTTTCCTGCATGAGATTTCGGTCATGGTCATCGACAAAGCGGTCAACCTGCAACGAAACCAAACTGGAAATTACCTGTAGATTATTTTTTACCCGGTGGTGAATTTCCTTCAGGAGCACTTCTTTTTCGTGCAGAGACCGTAACAAAGCCTCCTCGTGCGACAATCGTTTCGTAATGTCCCGCGCGCAAAAAAGAACCGTTTCGCCATCAAGCGCGACGATGCGGCTTTCAAAGCTTCGAAGACCGGCGGGTACGTCAAGCAGATATTCTATAACGTTCAATCCTCCGTAAGCGAGCACCTGATGAATGGCGGCCATGATCCGCCTTGTATCGTCAGGAGAGAAAAAATCCTGAACCGTCGCGCCGATCAATCCTTTCGGCGTCATCTTCAACATGCTCATCTCGGTCGCATTGTAATCAATATACTTTCCGTTGCGGTCGATGATAAAAAAAAGATCGGGAATCGCCTGCATGATAGCACTGTTTCTTTTTTCGCTGTTAAGCTCCACATTTTTATGCCTGATATTGCGCCGTAAAAGAAGTATAAGGCCGACGAATACGAGAAAAACGGCATACAATGACAGAATCATTATAGGAGGTATGCTTTCAGGTTTCACGGGCGAAGCCAGGCTTCCCAACCAATTGGGACCGATCACCGCAGACTGCGCAGCACATAAATAAATGGATGCGCATTCCGGTGTCTTGAAAACGGTTTCGATTGCCTCAAGCGAACCCTTATTCATTTTGGCAAGTTCAACTGGTATACCCGCAGTCTTTTCCCATTCCTTGCATTGATCCACGCGAATTTTTGCTTCGGCTGCCGCCGCTAAAAGCAGGATAAATAGATAAATGCAGATTGCCTTTCGCTTCATGAGTACAGTATAGTCCTTGAACGGGGGAATGTCACATGAACTTTTTATTGACGGATACGCATAATCCGTTCCATGCGCCCGTTTTTCACATTAATCAAACAGATTCCACCATGAACGACGCAAGGATTCTAGCCTCCCGCGGTGAACCGGACGGAAGTGCGGTTTACGCGGATTTTCAGCATAAGGGAAAGGGACGAATCAAAGGAAGGACATGGGAGTCACCGGAAGGCGAAAATCTGCTATGCACCGTCATTCTTCGAAGGCCTCCGCTTCCTGGCTTTACCCTCCGCGTCGGTCTTGCGGCCGCGCAGGCGCTTGAAACTTTTATTCCCGAATATACGGTACATAACGAAAAAAAAACTATCAGGATAAAATGGCCGAATGACGTTCTGTATGGCGAAAAAAAAATCGCCGGAATTTTGTGCGAAAATGACGGAAAAATACTGTATGTTGGAACTGGCATCAACCTCGCCCAAAAAGAATTTCCCGAAGAGCTGGCCTTTCGATCGACTTCTCTTGCCCTAGTCGATAACGCACTTTCACCCCTTCCTTCGCGCGAAACACTGCTCGAGAGATACCTCGAATGCCTTGATTCCGCGCTGTCCACCGATAACGATAACCAGTGGCGGGAAGATGTCACCGCACGGCTTTACGGCCGTGGGAAACGCACAGGTTTTCTTTCAGGCAATCCGGAAAAAAAAGAACTGCTCGACGGTTTTATCGAAGGAATCGGAAAGGACGGCGAACTGTTGTTCAGATTGGCGAATAAAGACGGAACGCCCGGCACGGGAGAAATCATGCATCTTCGGTCAGGCGAGATTCCCTACCCTCTTGAACCTTCCCTCTTCAAAACGATATTATAATGACATTATGTTAGATTACCGATTTATCAAGGAAAATCTTGCCGCAGTCAAGGCAAATATCGTCGCGCGAAACATGCATTCGGACGCCGATGCCGTCGTCGCGCTTTTTGACAAGAGAACGGAGCTCGTCACCTCCATGCAGGTTCTCCTTACCAGGCGCAATGACAACGCGAAAGCCATGAAAGGCAAGCTTTCCGACGAGGACCGCAAGCGCCTTATCGACGAGGGCAAGTCTATCAAGGACGAGATATCCGCGTCCGAAGCGGCGCTCGCGCAGGCCGAGATCGATCTCGATATCGCAGGCCGAACCATTCCGAACATGGCCCATCCCGACGCTCCCGTCGGCAAGGAAGACAAGGAAAACACAGAGGTGAAACGAGTCGGCGAGCCGACGAAATTCGCGTTCGAGCCGAAGGATCACGTCCAGCTCGGCGAGGCGCTCGACCTCATCGATTTCGACGCGGGCACGAAAGTATCCGGCGTAAAGTTTTATTATCTGAAAAACGAGGCCGTGTTCCTTGAACAGGCGCTGATCATGTATTCCCTTAACTTGCTGCGAAAGCACGGCTTTACGCCCTTCATCACTCCCGACGTCGCCAAGGAAGAAATACTTCAGGGTATCGGTTTTAATCCTCGCGGAAAGGAATCGAATATTTACGCCATTGAGGAAGAAGGAACCTGTCTCGTGGCGACGGCGGAGATCACGCTCGGCGGCTATCACAAGGACGAAATTCTCCCGAAGGAAAAATTGCCCCTTCTCTACTGCGGACTCTCCCACTGCTTCCGCCGCGAAGCCGGTGCCGCCGGTCAGTTCTCGAAGGGACTCTACCGCGTGCATCAGTTCAACAAGCTTGAAATGTTCGTATACTGCCTTCCCGAGCAGTCAAGTGATCTCCATGAAAAACTTCGCCTGATAGAGGAAGAAATATTCACCGGACTCGGCATTCCCTTCCGCGTCGTTGACACCTGCACGGGCGATCTCGGGGCGCCTGCGTACCGCAAATGGGATCTCGAGGCATGGATGCCCGGACGCAACGGCGGAGATTGGGGAGAGGTAACGTCTACCTCGAACTGCACCGACTTCCAGTCAAGACGACTAAACGTCCGTTACAAGGATGACGACGGCAAGAACAAATTCGTGCACATGCTGAACGGAACCGCAATCGCGCTTTCCCGCGCAATGATCGCCGTTATCGAAAACAACCAGCAAGCCGACGGATCTATCAAGGTTCCTGCCGCTCTCGTTCCGTTCTGCGGTTTCGATATAATTAAAGCACGATAATCGGAAAAAGATTATGGACGCAATGGCAGTAGCTGACGCAAGGCTGCGATAGAGTCGGCTACCCCGCCATCTGCCTTGCTCAAGTCCTGACTTACCGAATTTGAATTTCCGGTATTTTGATTTTTGAAACCGAAGCATTTCATCCCGGCGCGCTTGGCGGCTATTACTGCGTTTTTCGTGTCCGTCAGGACGATGCAGACGCTCGCGCTCACACCGAGCATCTCGGCCGCTTTCAGAAAAACGTCCGGTTCAGGTTTGTTTTTATCGACGTTATCGATCGAAATCCAGGCGCTCACAAATCGTTCCAATTTTGTCTTTTTAAGGGCTTCTTTTATAAAAATGGAGGGAAACGAAGAACTGACGCAGACGAGTACGTCATTCCTGTAAAATTCCTGCACAAGAGAAGGGATTCCTTCAATTGTCAGGAGTTCGCTTTTTTTCAGCGATTTTAATTGTATTGAAAGCTGGGCATTCAGTATTTCGTCCAGGTCGGCATCGACTTCAAACTCTTCAAAAATCGCTTTCCACATCGCATGATTCGTAGTGCCCCAAAATTGTTCGAGATATTGGTCCGGTGCCGAAATATTCAAGCGCCTCATCAAAGTTTCCGCCGCCTGAAACCGCATGGGTTCACAGTCAAAAAACAATCCGTCTATATCAATGATTACAGCTTCCATTTTTTCCTTTTTACGCGCCGCTCGGGCGCATTATTAAAAAAAAGGAACCCTCGCCGGGTTCCTTTTCACCAAACCCCGATCGGGGATTTCTTTATTTGATCTGGCTGAACCGTCCGGAAATATCAGTTCTCCATTCGGCTTTGGCCTCGCGGCTTTCCCATTCAATAGTTCGCACGATACGGAATTTCCGGGTGTCCGCAGGATTTTCGAAAAACATCACCGCAAAGCGTCCCTGACCGATATAAACGATTTTTTCATTAGCGGCGAGATTTTCGGCACCCTGAAGAAACGCAAGCACGCAATCAAAATGCACCGCTTCTCCTGAGGTCTTGTCCGCAAGCGCCGAGGTAATGTCCTGAATCGGCTGGCCGCAGCGCGAACAGACCGGCGTCGGAAGCTTGGGCAGCGGTGGCAGTTCATCGCGTCTTTCGCGTCTGGAATCGCGCGACGCACTCACATCCCGCGATGCATTCGATTCGCGAGATGAAACCGTATCGCGCGAAACAGCGGACGATCTGCCGCTTGGGCTTTGACCTGGGCCTTGAGCCGTAC
>Ga0302289_1000379_pt1 | contig 20448 bp, 18 predicted proteins | sample III_Fen_N1_2_FD_194552 | JGI IMG/M metagenome (GOLD analysis project Ga0302289, IMG submission 194552) | Peat permafrost microbial communities from Stordalen Mire near Abisko, Sweden - III_Fen_N1_2 | ecosystem: Environmental > Terrestrial > Soil > Wetlands > Permafrost | place: Sweden: Abisko... | reverse complement strand
GGCTAAAAAGCGCGCAACGGCGCTGTAACCCCAGTTCGGTTTTCAAATTTGGGTGTACCTCAACGGTATGCCCTTTTTTCTTGCTTTACAGTGTGAAAGCGAATAGAATATATTTAAATTCTGTTTCAATTTCATCAATATTTGCAATACGAAAGGTGAACCGTGCATGGACGCATATGTTTCCAGGTTGAAAAGTGAAGAACTCGACGACGTGTTTCAAGCGATTCTTTCCCTGCATGATTTGCCAGAATGCTATCAATTTTTTGAAGATATGTGTACCATCAACGAATTACAGGCGATGTCGCAGCGCTGGCAGGTTGCGCGCCAGCTCGACGCGGGCGTGACATATCAGGATATTGCGCACCGGTTTAACGCCTCCAGCGCAACCATCAGCCGCGTCAACCGCTGCCTCGAATACGGCGCGGGCGGCTATCGACTGATTCTTGATCGAATGAAAAAGCCGGAGTAACGTCTTAAGCTTCGCGTGATTCTGGTCGATGCAGTAGAGTTAAACGATATTGGAGAAAAAATTTTAAATGGCAATGGATGGCATCGCGCTTGGCGCGGTGATCAATGAACTTCAGCCACTCATCGGCGGCAAGATCGATAAAGTGCAGCAGCCCGAAAAGGACTTGCTGCTCTTTGTTGTGCGCGCAAATAATGGAAATCAACGTTTGCTAGCCAGCATCCATGCGGAAAACGGACGCATTCAGCTCACCAGCCGCAGTTTTGATAATCCCATGAATGCTCCTGCGTTTTGTATGCTGCTACGCCGTCGCCTGATTGGAGGCCGCATCAGCTCTATTCGTCAACTCGGCGCAGATCGCGTCTGCGAAATCATCATCCTCGCGCGAAACGAGCTGTTTGATGAGGTCGCTCTGCGGTTGATCATAGAGCTCACCGGAAAGCATGCAAACCTGCTTTTACTCACCCCCGACGGCGCGATCGTTGACTGCCTGCGCCGTGTCTCTGCCGGAGACGATGCCACGCGCATCCTTTTGCCAGGTTTCCCTTACGAAACCATCACCGCGCAAAACAAACTCGATCCGTTTTCCGTTCAGGCGGAAGCGTTTGCTCCGATTTTTTCAGCTCCTGATCCGGCGCGTGCGATCACTGCGGCATTCGACGGCGTATCCAAGCAGAGTGCAGCCGCGCTGATTTCCGCCGCGCCTTCGCCTGATGCGCTATTTTCGCTTCTTGGCGCGATGAAAAGCGGCAGTTATGCGCCATGCGTTGCGTTTAACGCGGAAGGCGAACCCGTTGCCGCATTACCATTTTTACCCTCCGGTCTTTATGCGCGGGTAGAGCGGCAAAACACCATGAGCGAAGCGCTGGATCGTTATTATGCCGACCGCGACCAGATCGTACGCATTCGCCGCCACGGGGCCGCTCTACGGCACACGGTATCCACCGCGCTTAGCCGCGCACAGAATAAATACACCGCGTTTTGGGAAACGATTCACCAGAGCGAGGCGCACGACACCGCGCGCATCAACGGCGAACTCATACTCGCCAACTTGCATTTGGCGAAACCAGGACAGCGCGAGCTGATCGTGGACGACTATTTCGTCGATCCGCCGGCGAAGCGCATCATCCCCCTCGACCCCGCCTTCAACGCGCAGGACAACGCCAAGCGCTATTTCAAGCTCTATCGCAAAGGAAAACTCGGCAAAGCTTATGCCGAAGGGCAAATTGAGGGACTCGCGAGCGAGATCGTCTATCTAGAGGGGCAACTCGAAAACATCGACAAATGCGACACGCTCTACGAGCTGAACGAAATTAAAGAAGAGTTGATTCGGGAGCGTTACCTTCGCCCGGAAAAAGCGCAAGCCGCGAAACCCGCCAATAAGTCCTCCGCGCCGATGCGTTTTGTCTCCAGCGATGGAATCACGATTTACGTCGGCAAAAACAACCGCCAGAACGATGCGCTGACGCTCCAAACCGCTCGCTCGGAGAATATCTGGCTGCACGCAAAGAACATGCCCGGTTCGCATGTGATCATCGACTTTGAAAGCGAGCCGCCGGAAACGACGCTGCGCGAGGCGGCAAACCTCGCGGCTTATTATTCGCAGGCGCGCGCATCCACCGCAGTACCCGTTGACTATACGCCACGAAAATTTGTGAAGAAGCCCTCCGGCGCGCGCCCCGGCATGGTGATCTATTCCACCAACCATACGATTTACGTAACCCCGGATGCGGCGCTGATGCAGCATCTGCGCGAAAATACGGAGCGTAAATAACATTACGGCACTTGTGCAACACCCCCATTGTCTTTGTGAACAGTCTGTGGAAAATCCGGCGGTATCGTTTCGGTTGATTGCGTTCGGTTTTCTGTTCGCGTATAATTGTGTCATCGATTCAAGTGCGTCGTTTTCCATCGATTCACGCGTATCGTTTTTCAAGAAGTAACAGAAAGGGAGTACGCGATTTTGTCACGCATTACTCAATTCATTCAAAACCCGCTGCAGTTTCTTTATATTCTGCCGGCGATCATCATTGGCCTCACCGTTCACGAGTGGGCGCACGCTTACGCTGCTTACCGTCTGGGCGACCCGACGGCGCGCAACCTTGGGCGCATGACGCTCAACCCCATTGCGCACATCGACCCGATCGGTTTTCTGATGCTGCTGCTCCTCGGGTTTGGCTGGGCGAGACCTGTCCCGATCAATCCGCGTAACTTTAAGAATTACAAACGGGATGATATCATCGTTTCCCTCGCGGGAATCACAACCAATATCATCATTGCGTTTTTCTTCTCGTTCATCTATGTGGCAGGCATTCTCAAGTGGGGTCTTGGCACCAATACAGCGTTCACGAGCATTATCGGCTCTATCATTTCAATTAATTTGGCGCTTGCAATCTTTAACCTGATCCCGATTTCCCCGCTTGATGGATCGCATGTGCTTGAGGCGTTGTTGGTTCGCAAGTTTCCGCAATTTTTTATGTTCATGCGGCAATACGGACAGTTTATTCTGCTCGCATTGTTGATCTTTGGGGCATTTTCCACCGTGCTTGGGTATCTCATCAATGGCATTTCCAGCGGCTTTTTTACCGTTGCCGCGTGGTTTGTCAATCTGTTTTAAGGCTAACCTGCGCATGTTCGCGTAAACATGGCGCAAGATCAACGAACAAGGAATTTGCATGCCGTATACCGTACAACTCCAACAGTTTGAAGGGCCGCTCGACCTGCTGCTGCATTTGATTGAAGATGCCGAACTAGATGTCAAAGACATCTTCGTCTCCGAGATCACCGCGCAGTATCTTTCCTATATGGAACAACTGGATGAGTTGGATATGGATACCGCAAGCGAGTTTCTGACTATGGCGGCGACGCTTTTATACATCAAGAGCCGCCAGCTCCTACCCCGTCCGCCGAGAGAGGACGAAGCGGAAGAAGACCCGGAGACACTACTCATCCGCCAACTGCGCGACTACAAGGCGTTTAAAGAAGCCAGCGAAAAGCTCAAGTCGCTCTTTGAGAGTGCAAAAGATAGCTGCACCCGCCTCCCGGAAGATATCCCTCTTCCGCCCAAAGAGGTCACGCTTGACGGGGCATCGATGGATGGCCTCTTTGCCGCATTCTTAGAAATGCTAGCGCGCAAAAAAGATGAGCCGGAATTGATCCGCTCTCAGCACGTCAATCCGGATCAATTCACAGTCCGTTCGCAGACCGCGAAAATTCGGTCGGTACTCTTAGAAAAACACGCGATATCGTTTGAGGAGCTGTTTTCAGCGGATGCGGAGCGCACAGAGATTATCGCAACGTTTATGGCGCTACTGGAGATGATTACGCGCGGCGAAATACTGCTCAAGCAAAAGGCGCCGTTTGCGCCCATTCGCATCAGTGCGGACAAGCTTCTGCTCGACGACGACAATTATGAGTATATGGATGAATCCGAAGACTGATTCTTTTTAAGATTCTGAACGCAGGAATTGAAACCTAACCAACTATTTTAAGGATGATTATGGAAGAACAATCGACTGACAAAACCATTTATCATAGAATCGAGTGCATGCTCTTTGTGGCGGGCGACCCGGTCGCAATTACCGAGCTTGCGCGCGTACTTGATTTTCCGATGGCGAAGTTGCGAAACATGCTCGCCGAAATGGAGCATCTCTACCTCTGCGAAGGGCGCGGCGTGCAGCTGCTCGTTACCGCGGATACGGCGCAACTCGTCAGCAACCGTGATTATATCGAAGACGTCAAAAAGCTCATCAACCCGGACGAAACAAAGAGCGTATCCCAGTCGCTTCTAGAGACTCTCGCGGTGATCGCCTATCGTCAGCCTGTGACCCGCTCGGATGTTGAGCGCGTGCGCGGCGTACGCTGCGACTATGCGGTGACCCAGCTCGCCAAACTCGGTCTGATCGTGGAAGTCGGACGCAAAGACGTGGTCGGGCATCCAACGCTCTTTGGCACCACCGACAAGTTCTTACGCCAGTTCGGCATTCACGCAGTCGATGAAATGCCAAATTTTCTGCACTATTCACAGGATATCCTCGAAGACAGTTCCGAAGAAATCCCAGTGGTTTAAACTCGCTACAAAACAAAAACAAACCCGATCAAAACAAGCCTCCCGCATTTTTTTGCGAGAGGCTTTTGCGTGTTTATCAATATTATTTACAAGAGCGGAATCATCTTGACGTTGATGTCTTTGCCTTCCACTTCCAGCAGCGCGCAGGAAGGCTTGCTCCCCTGCCTTGGCAGCGAAATACTGCCGGGGTTGACGATCAGAATTTCTCCGTCCGCCTGAAGCAGCGGCACATGCGTGTGCCCAAAGAGCACCGCCGAGCAGTGGTTCTCACGCGCTTTGTCGATCATTTGATAGAGCGTGTGGTAGCCATCGCCATGTACCAGCATGATCCAGACATCCTCCACGCGCTCGATTCGCAGGCGCGGATAGACGCTGCCGCTGTCGTTATTGCCTTTGACCGCAAAGTAAGGCACATCTCCAAGCGCGGCTGCAACGTGTTCCGCATCGATTGCAAAATCTCCCAGATGAAAGAGCATATCTACCTTACCGAGGCGTTCCAGCGCCAACGGAAGGCGGGAAAACATGTTATGCGTATCCGCAAATACTGCAATTCGCTTCATGCCTGCTCCTGTTTTAATACTTCTACTAGCGCTTCCAGCGCGTGCTTTCTGTGGCTGACGGAGTTCTTCTCCTCCGCGCTCAACTGCGCAAACGACTTGCCCAGCGGCGGATAAAAGAAATAGGGATCATAGCCAAAGCCGTTTTCTCCCCGCGCTTGAGTGAGTAGGATTCCTTCTGCATAGCCAATCACGCAGATGGTCTCTTTCCCCGCCCGCGCGAGCGCAACCGCGGAGGCAAAGCGACAAGTGCGCTGTTCGGTCGGTACACCCGCCATGTCGCGCATCAGCTTTGCGTTGTTGTCCGCGTCGTTGTGCCCTTCGCCCGCGTAACGCGCGCTGTAGACGCCGGGCGCGCCGTTGAGCGCGTCTACGACGAGACCGCTGTCGTCCGCAAGCGCGGCGGGATAGCCGGAGGCAATCAGCACCTCTTCTGCTTTTTTGATCGCGTTTGCTTGAAACGTGTCTCCATCCTCAACGACGTCGATGTTTAACCCCGCCTGCTTGAGCGTCGCCATATCCGGAAACTCTCCGCCGAGGATTTCAAATATTTCGCGCATCTTGTGCACATTATTAGAAGCGATAATCAATTTCATGGGCAGATTATAGCAGAGATTTGCATGTTTCGTAAAGTGAAAGAAAAACGCAACTTCTCACTTTTACTTTTTTGATCGCTCTCATCATATTAGATTAAATACAAACGCTTGTTCTTATTTTTTTGCCTTTTTCTTTGCGATGGGTTCAAAGCCGGTGGTTCAATATGGTATAATGATTCGATTCGTTTCAGGGGGACAAACATGGACCTATCGATTCTCAACGACAACCAACGCGAAGCAGTGGAAACGACCGAAGGGCCGCTTCTCGTTCTCGCGGGTGCGGGCAGCGGAAAAACACGCGTGCTCACGCACCGCATCGCCTATCTCATTCAGGAAAAAGGCGTCGCGCCCTGGAGCATCCTCGCGCTGACGTTTACGAATAAGGCTGCGGGTGAAATGCGCGAACGCGTTGGCAACCTGCTCGGCAGTGGCGTCAACGACATGTGGGTCATGACGTTTCACGCCTGCTGCGCGCGTATTTTACGCAGTGAAATCGAGCAGCTCGGCTATGAGCGCACGTTTGTGATCTATGACGACGCAGATCAACAATCCCTGCTCAAGAAGATCATTCGCGATCTGAACCTCAACGAAAAGGTATTCACCCCGCGCGAGCTCAGCAGCCGCATTTCCGAGGCGAAAAACCACAGCCTTGATGCGCTCGCCTATCTGCATGAGGGCTATGCGCCCAAAGAAGTTGTAGCGGCGTATCAGGCGTATCAAAAGCAGCTCAAGCAGTGCAACGCGCTTGATTTTGACGATCTGTTATTGATGGTGTTGCATCTTTTTACGCAATACCCTGAAGTGCTCGAAAAATATCGCAGGAAATTCCGTTATATCCTCGTAGATGAGTATCAGGACACAAACCTTGTGCAGTATCACATCGTTTATAAGCTCGCGAGTGAGCACCGCAACATCTGCGTGGTGGGCGACGATGACCAGAGCATTTATGGCTGGCGCGGGGCGGATATCCGTAATATTCTGGAGTTTGAAAAAGACTTCCCCGGCGCTGCTGTCATTCGGCTGGAGCAAAACTATCGCTCGACGGAGGTCATCCTCAACGCGGCGAACATCGTCATCTCCAACAACCGCTCGCGCAAGAAAAAAGCGCTCTGGACGCAGATCAAGGGTGGCGAACCACTCGCCGTGTATGAAGCGATGGACGAGCGCGACGAAGCGAACCGAATCGCCAACCGCATCCTCGAAGGCGCTCGCTACGGAGACCGGAATTACAACGACTACGCGATTCTCTACCGCACACACGCGCAGAGCCGCGTGATTGAAATGTATCTGCAAAGCTACGACATTCCTTATCGCGTCTACGGCGGGCTTTCGTTCTTCCAACGCGCGGAAGTTAAGGACATTGTCGCCTATTTGCGCCTCTTGCAAAACTCCGCAGATGACGTGGCGTTTTTACGGGTCATCAATATCCCCCGCCGTGGCATCGGGGACACCTCCGTGGACGCGTTGCAAGCCTTTGCCTCTGCCCGCACACAGCCGCTTTTGCACGCGATCATGCAGCTCAAAGACGGCGATCTCGCCAAAGCCGCAAGAGAAAAGTTCACCGCGTTTGCAGAAGTTCTTTCGGATGTCTATATGCAATTCGGGGTGAAATCATTCCCCGATGTAGTGGAATATCTATTGCAGGTCATCGGCTACGACGCGTATTTGCAAGCCGACCGCAAGGAAAACTACGAATCGCGTGCGGACATTGTCAAGGAGTTCGTCGGCTACATCCGCGAGTTTACGGATTCGATGGATGAAACAAAGGTCGATATACTCTCCGCCTTCCTGGAAAACGTTGCTCTATTTTCCGCAACGGACGCGGTTGACGAAGAGAACGGGCGTGTCTCTATGATGACGCTCCATAGCGCAAAGGGTCTGGAATTTCCCGTCGTGTTTCTAACCGGAATGGAGGACGGGCTGTTTCCCTCTATGCAGAGCATCTACGAGCCGGAGAAGTTGGAAGAAGAGCGCAGGCTTTGCTATGTCGGCATCACACGCGCACGGCAAAAGCTCTATCTCTCCTGCGCCAAGCAACGCATGCTTTACGGCAAGATTTCGCCCGCAATGCCTTCACGCTTTTTAACCGAGCTTGAAGAAGCGCTACCCGCAGTCGAAAAGCCTGTGATAAAGCAGCCGCAACTCAAGAGCGCCCCGCCACAGCAGGCGTTTGGCATCTCCGTGCATTCGCTCAAGAGCAACGGCGCGCAGAGCGCGATTCAGCGGGAACAGTCGAAGCCAGAGTCAAGACCGGCAGCGATGGACGTAATTTATACCCCCGGGCAACGCGTGCGGCACAAAGCATTTGGAGAAGGCACCGTGCTCGCGGTCAACGGAGCCAGCGCTTCTTCTATTGTAGAAATCGCGTTTGACAACGGCGCGAATAAAAAGTTTGCCGCGGCGTTCGCGCCGATTGAAGTACTATAACTCGGATCATAAAGGTGGTTACTATGACCCGTCAGGAAGAATTAACACAACAGCTCGTTCGTTATGCAGAGGCGTATTATGATACCGACGCGCCAGTGATTTCGGACGCGGAATATGACGCGCTTTACGATGAACTTGTTCAATTAGAGCAAGAGAGCGGTTTTGTTTTATCCGGTTCCCCGACCAAACGAGTCGGCGCAAACGCAGGCGCATTTCTACCACACACACACATTCGCAGGCTCTACAGCCTCGACAAAGTGCGCACGGAAGAAGCGCTGGGCGACTGGGCAAACCGCGCAATCAAGGCCGCAGATGGAGCATCCGTCGAATTCGGGCTGGAATACAAGTTTGACGGGCTAACCGTTTGCCTCACCTATGAAAACGGGCGGTTTATGCAGGGCGCGACGCGCGGCAACGGCGTCATAGGCGACGGTGTGTTTGAGCAGCTGCTCACGATTCGCACCATCCCACGCACGATTCCGTTCAAGGGCAAGATGGAGGTGCAGGGCGAGTGCATCATGCGCCTATCCGTACTCGAAGCGTTCAACCGCAACAGTGACGAGCCGCTCAAAAACGCACGAAACGCTGCGGCGGGCGCGCTGAGAAACCTTGACCCGAAAGTAACTGCGAGCCGGAAACTCGATATTTTCTGCTATAACGTGGGCTACATCGAGGGAAAGGAACTCTCGAACCAGCGCGATATGCTATCGTTCTTAGCCGAAAACGGCTTCCCTGTCAGCCCGTATATCCGCTATTGCACGACCGCCGAAGAGCTGAAGTGCGAGATCGACCTGGCGGAGCAGACCCGCGGCACACTCGATTTCCTGATCGACGGCATGGTCATCAAGGTCACAGATTTTGCTCTGCGCGAAGCATTGGGCGCGACCGATAAGTTCCCCCGCTGGGCGATGGCGTATAAGTTCGCCGCCGAGGAAACGACCTCGATTGTAGAGGAAGTCACCTGGGAGGTCGGGCGCACGGGCAAACTCACGCCGCTCGCGCACCTATCCCCCGTTGAACTCGCGGGCGCAACCATCAAGCGCGCAACGCTGAATAACTACGACGACATCCAGCGCAAGCGGGTGAAGATCGGCTCAAAGGTGTTCATTCGCCGGAGCAACGACGTAATCCCCGAAATTCTCGGCGCGGTACCGGATGACATCGCAACACAGGAGATTCAAAAGCCCACCCGCTGCCCCGTTTGCGGTGCGCATGTTGAGGAAACCGGCGCGCATCTCTTCTGCACCAACTCCCTCTCCTGCCGCGCGCAGATCACGCTCCGACTGGCGCATTATGCCTCACGGGACGCGATGGACATTGAAAGTTTTAGTGACAAGACCGCAGAGCAACTCATCGAAGCGCTCGGTGTGGACTCGATTCCCGCACTGTACGCGCTGACGCACGAGCAGCTCGTTGCGCTCGATCGCTTTGGCGCTAAGAAGTCGCAAAACCTACTTGACGCGATTGAACAGAGCAAGACGAGGCCGCTTAGCGCGTTTTTATTCGCACTCGGCATTCCGAACGTTGGCAGCAAGACCGCCAAAGACCTCGCTAAGCGATTTGGCACCTTTGAGGCGGTACGAGCGGCAACACGCGAAGAGTTGCTCGCCATTCCGGATGTCGGCGGCATCGTCGCGGAAAGCATCCTTTCGTTCTTTGCCGATGCGAATATCTCCGCGCAAATCGATCAACTGCTTGCTTACGGTGTTAAGCCGCAGAGCGAGCAGGCGGCAAACACGAGTTCGCCCATCGCGGGCAAGACGATTGTCGTCACCGGCACACTCCCGACGCTTGGGCGCAGAGAAGCGGAGACACTCATTGAGCAAAACGGAGCAAAAGCCGCTGGCAGCGTCAGCAAAAAAACGGATTATGTGCTCTACGGCGAGAGCGCGGGCAGTAAATTGGATAAAGCAAGAGAACTCGGCGTACCGCTGCTCACCGAAGCAGAGTTTCTCACTTTGATCGGGGAAGCACCGCGCGCAGAATCTACCGAAAGCACAGTCACATTGTTTTAAGAATAAATGGAGATTACCGAATACATGCTTAGACTTGGCAAACTCGATAACGACGATCTGGATCGTTTGGTACTGAAAAAATTCCGCCGTGTGAGACCGGAGTCGCTCTCCTCGCCCACTATTGGGCAGGACTGTGCAGTGGTCGATCTTGGCGGCGATCTGCTTGTGCTCAGCAGCGACCCCATCACCTCCGCCAGTGTTGCGCACCTTGGACGGTTGACTGTTCATGTGAGCTGCAACGACGCGGCGGCGGCAGGCGCGGAGCCTGTTGGATTATTGGTTACGCTTCTGATGCCGCCCAGTGGCACGATGGAACAGATTTCTCAAATAGCCGACGATCTTTCTCGCGCCGCGCAACTGGCCAACGTGGATATCCTCGGCGGACACACTGAGGTGACGGATGCCGTCACGCGCGCGGTGACCAACGCAACCGTGATCGCGCGTCAGTCCCGCAAGCAAGTCCCGCGCGGCATGCGCCCCGGCGACGACATCGTGATGACCAAGTGGGCTGCAGTCGAAGGCACCACTATCCTCGCGGAGGATTTTATTTCCCTCCTCTCCGCTATCCCCGCAGAATTGATTCAAGCCGCGCGCTCACTCACAGGTCAACTCAGCATTGTTCCCGAAAGTAAAATCGCGATGCAATATGGTGCAGTTGCAATGCACGACGTTACCGAAGGTGGAGTCCTTGGCGCAAGCTGGGAGCTTGGATTCGCCAACGCCTGCGCGGTGGAGATCGATACCACTCAAATTCCCGTGCGGGAAGAAACGCGCGCGTTTTGCGAAGCGCTCTCGCTCGATCCGCTCCGGCTCATCGGCAGCGGCAGTCTTTTGATTGCCTGCGAAGATGGCGCTCGTCTTTGCGCAGCACTACTGGCAAATGGCATTCTTGCAACGGTGATCGGCCACGCAATCGAAGGAAAAATCAGCTTTGTTGACGGTGAACCGCTCACCGAACCACACGCGGACGAGCTTTACCGGCTCTATGATCACACGTAACTACATTCTTATCGTGTAGAACGCTTGTGTGATACCGCTTGCCATGCTATAATTTATAATTGCGACTTGGGGGTAATGAAATCATGTACAGTATGACCGGCTACGGCAAAGGAAGCGCAACCACAGATGGGCGCGAGATGACGGTTGAACTCAAAAGCGTCAATCACCGCTACCTTGATGTTGGCATGCGCCTGCCCCGCCATCTGTCTTTTTTAGAAGATCCCATTCGCTCGGCTCTCACCAATCGGCTCTCGCGCGGGCATGTGGACGTATTCGTTAACTATCGCAATCTGCGCAGTGACGCAAGAAGCGTTGAGATCGATGTGCCGCTGCTGACCGCGTTTGTCGCCGCAGCAAGGCAGGCCAACGAAACGCTTGCGCTTAGAGACGATCTCTCCCTCACCGCCGCGCTTCGTCTACCGGACGTATCCAGCGTGCGCGAGACGGATGAGGACCCGGAAGCTTTGCTCGCTCTGCTCAGCGGATCGATCAACAGCGCCATCGACGCTCTGCTCGTCATGCGAAAGCAGGAAGGCGACCGCCTCTCGGTTTACTTGAGTAACTGTGCGGACACGGTAGAATCTCTTACGGTGCAAATCGCAAAGCGTGCGCCCATCGTAGTAGAAGAATACCGCATCAAGCTCAACGAGCGAATCGCAACTCTGCTTGGCAACGTTGAAGTAGATCGCGCCAGACTCGCCACCGAGGTTGCGCTCTTTGCGGACAAGGCTAGCATCGACGAGGAAATTACCCGCCTGCATAGCCATCTGGCACAACTCAGAAGCCTGCTTGTCGATCCCGAACCTGCGGGAAGAAAGCTCGACTTCGTGGTGCAGGAGATGAACCGCGAGTTTAACACCATCGGCTCCAAAGCCAACGACGGTGAGCTAACCAAGCTTGTGCTTACGGGCAAAGCGGAGATCGAGAAGATACGCGAACAGGTGCAAAACATCGAGTAACTCGCGGTTCACTCAGTATAATTTTAATCATTTAATTTTGTTTAATAAACTTTTAGTATAGGAGAAGCCCGTTATGATGAACCTGCGGCTTGTGAACATCGGCTTTGGCAATATCGTGTCGGCAGATCGCCTGATCGCGATTGTCAGCCCGGAGTCCGCGCCCATCAAGCGCATCGTACAGGAAGCGCGCGAAAGCAGCCGACTGATCGACGCAACCTGCGGACGGCGCACACGCGCAGTCGTCATTACGGATAGTGACCACGTGATACTCTCCGCCATTCAGCCGGAGACCATCGCAAACCGGCTCGACACCAAAGCGGACGAAGCCGACGACTGACGACGAGAGGAGATACATCACATGAAACAAAACAGAAAAGGCCTTTTGCTGGTCATTTCGGGGCCTGCCGGCGTTGGCAAAGGCACCATCGACATTTCGCTGATTTCGCGTAATAGCGACATTCGCATGTCTGTCTCCGCCACAACGCGCCCACCGCGTCCCGGCGAAATTGACGGGGTACATTACTTCTTCAAGTCGGAAGAAGAGTTCCAAAGCATGATCAATAGCGGCGCGTTCCTAGAGTATATGCGCGTTTTTAATACGCATTATTACGGAACACCGAAGAGCTTTGTCGAGCAAGAACTCGACGAAGGACGCAGCGTCATACTAGAGATCGATGTGCAAGGCGCCATGCGCGTCAAAGCTGCTTATCCGGACGCGGTGCTGATCTTTATCGCGCCGCCTTCCATGAGTGAGCTGAAATCCCGCCTCATCCATCGCGGAACCGAAAGTTCCGAAGCTATAGATCGCCGTTTTGAAACGGCGTTTCAGGAAATGGAATACGTCAATCGATACGATTACGTAGTCGTAAACGATATCCTTGACCTCGCGATTGCGCGAACGGAGGATATCATCGTTGCGGAACGCTGCAAGGTTTCCCGCAACGGCGAACTAATCGAAAAACTTAGAGGAGGCAGGAGCGCATTATGATGAACTTACCGTTAAACGAACTGATCGAGATCGCGGGGTGCCGCTATATGCTGGTTACCGCCGTTGCGCAAAGAGCGCGCCAATTGCAATCGGACCCGGATAAGCTCGATGGGCGCAAACCTGTTTCCGTCGCCGTGGATGAACTCTACACCGGAAAACTTCATCTGGAATTTCCGAAGGAATTCTATCAGGACTGACAAGCCCGATTTTCTCACGGGATCGTCACTCCCGTTTTTATACGACATGATCAGAATTCTTGCCGACTCCGCAACCCGGCCTTGTTCCGGCACGGCGTCGGCGTGCACTGGCCCGCTTGCGGGCTATTTGCGGTTTTGGGAATCGGCTAGCCCATTCATCGATCAAATCTAAAGCCATTGTAAACACACGCACAAACGCAAACGCTTTCAAACGTGAGGTGAACGGCATGGAACAAACCTGCGAAGTCATCGTAGACATTGCGCACGCAAACGTAGACCGGCTTTACAGCTACCTTGTGCCAGATGGAATTCTGGTGTCGGTTGGCAGCCATGTACTCGTGCCGTTTGGCTCCGGCAACCGCCAGCGCGAAGGTTTTGTGATTCGCGTCATGGAATCCGGCAATTCACCGATCGAAAGCGACGCCGATCAAATTAACCCAGTTGCGCTGAAGCCTCTGCTGCGCGTCATAGAGCCCTACCCCATCCTCACGCCGGAGCAAATCGATCTGGCATACTGGATGCAAAAGAGTTACTACTGTTTGCTGGTGGATGCGCTTCGGCTCATGATCCCGGCGCAGATGCGCGGCTCGAAAGTGAAAGAAAAGATTGAGCGCACGCTTCAGCTCGCAAAGCCGGAAGAAATTGAAGAACAACTGCTCTCGCTTCTGGATAAGAGCGGCAAACCACGCGCACCCAAGCAATATGAAGTGCTCGAACGCTTGAAAACCTCCGGCCTTGAAATGACTGTTTCCGATGTTCTAGCCTATGTGCCGGATGCGCAGAGCGCGATCACCGCTCTTGTCAAACGCGGATATTTGGTCGAGGGAGGTCACGTTACCTTCCGCCGCCCGAATATCAACGCGCTCTCCGCGGACAAGCAGGTGACGCTCAACGCGGCTCAACTATGCGCGGTAGACGCCATCACCCATGCCATGGAGGCAAAGGGTGGTACGTTACTCTTACACGGCGTGACAGGCAGTGGCAAAACCGAAGTGTATATGCACGCTATCGAGCGTTGCCTTGCGGCAGGTCGGCAGGCGATCATGCTCGTGCCGGAAATCGCGCTCACACCGCAGACCGTTGGCCTGTTTCAAGAGCGTTTCTCGGACGGAATTGCCGTGCTGCACAGCCGCCTCTCCGCGGGAGAACGCTTTGACGAATGGCGTAGAATCCGCCTCGGCAAAGCACGCGTGGCCGTCGGTGCCCGCAGCGCAGTGTTTGCGCCGATGCAAAACGTCGGGCTTATCATTGTCGATGAAGAACACGAAGGCAGTTATCAGAGCGAAACAGTCCCCCGCTACAACGCGCTGGATGTGGCCGCCTATCGCGCAAAGCAATTTGGTGCGCCGATGCTGCTAGGCAGCGCAACGCCATCGCTTCTCTCCTATTATCGCGCGCTATCGGGACGCTACCAGTTACTCGAGCTACCCGACCGCGTTCAAAACCGCCCCCTGCCCGTGGTTGAAGTCATCGACATGCGACAGGAGTTTCAGGCAGGCAACAACGGCATTTTCAGCGGCAAACTCGCGCAATACCTAAGCGAGTGTTTGGAAAACGGCCAGCAGGCGATGCTGTTTATCAACCGAAGAGGGTATTCAACCTTCGTCTCCTGCCGTAGCTGCGGGCACGTCGTCCTCTGCGACGATTGCGATATCTCCATGACCTATCATAAGGGTGAAAACCGGCTGCGTTGTCATTTCTGCGGCTCGGTAAAGCCCCTGCCCACCAAATGCCCTGCCTGCGGAAAGCCGTTTATCAAGTATTTCGGCATCGGCACCGAGCAGGTGGAAGAAACACTGCATGATCTCTTTCCGAAGGCCGTTACCCTTCGCATGGATACGGACACTATCCGTACGAAAGACTCGATGCAGCAGATGCTCGGCGCGTTTGCGCGCGGCGAAGCACAGTTTCTCGTCGGCACGCAGATGATCGCCAAGGGTCACGATTTTCCGAATGTGACGCTGGTCGGCGTAGTCGCGGCAGACGCGACGCTGTTGATTCCCGACTATCGCAGTACGGAGCGCACCTTTCAGCTACTCACGCAGGTCGCAGGCCGCGCAGGGCGCGATGAATCCCCGGGGCGCGTGGTCGTTCAGACCTACTCGCCCACGCATCCCGCCATCCGCTACGCGAAGGGTCACGACTATAAGAGCTTTTATGCTTATGAACTGGAACAGCGAAAGAAAGCCGTTTTTCCGCCGTTTTCGCTGTTTGTCCGCATTTTGTTTTCTTCAGATGATGAGTCCGCACTGCTGACCGGCGTTACCGCTTATGCGGAGCAGCTCAAGTTGGTGCTGGACGAAGCACTCGGTCAAGAGGGTGAGCGAGATATCCTGCTTTACAGCGCCTCACCCGCGCCGATCAAGAGAAAACAACGTGCCTACCGTTACCAAATACTGATCAAGCTGCTGCGCACGGCGCGCTTAAGCAGCGCGATCCAAACGATTTATACGTTTGCCGCCGATCATCGCAACGAGTTGTTTGCCATGGTCGAGGTAAACCCACAGGATATGTTATGAAGAAGAATGATTTGAAGAAAGACAAGAAAAAGAAGATTCCAATAGAGAAAACAGAACGCAAGAAGACCAACTGGAAACTCGTTGGCGAGCTTCTTTACGGGTACCGGCGCTATCTCGCATTTGCTACCGTTAGCGTCATTCTTGCTACGGCGTTTTCGTATGCCGTTCCATATGTGACGAGCTTCACGCTCGATTACGTCATTCAGGGTATCTCCACCTCTACCCCTGCGTTTTTATTGCCTTGGGTCGAAGCGCTCGGCGGGCGGGCCTATTTCATGCGCAGTTTATTTCTCTGCGGCGTTGCGCTGGTGCTCTTTACCGGATTGAACAGCCTCTTTACCTATACGCGCAGGCAAAGCATCGCACTTGCCTCTGAGGGCATGGCAACCAAACTCCGCAACCGCCTCTACCGCCATCTGGAAGATGTGCCGTATGACTACCACAAGCACGCGAGCACGGGCGACCTTGTGCAGCGCTGCACCTCGGACGTGGACACGGTGCGTCGGTTTGTACACCTCCAACTCATGGAGATCGTGCGCACATTTATCATGTTCGGATTGGCTGCGGTGGTCATGTTCTCCATCAACGTAAAGATGACGCTGATTTCGATGGCGTTTTTGCCGTTGCTTACGATCAGCTCGTTTGTCTACTTCAAGTATGTGCAGGAGTATTTCACCGCCTCTGACGAAGCGGAAGGTGCGCTCTCGACCATGCTACAGGAGAACCTGACCGGCGTGCGCGTCGTGCGTGCCTTTGGTCAGCAAAAGAGCGAGATCGACAAATTCACGAACCTAAACGCGACGTATCGCTCAAAAACCTATAAGCTCATCAAGCTACTCGGCTTTTACTGGGGGCTTTCGGATTGCGTCGGGTACATTCAAATCGGGCTTTCGCTCTGCATGGGCGTCATCGGCGTTTATCGCGGCACATTCACGCTCGGCAACGTTGCGCTCTTTACCACCTATGTCGCAATGCTTACCTGGCCTGTGCGCCAGCTCGGCAGAATCCTCGCGGACATGGGCAAAGCGGGCGTCTCGCTTGGCCGACTCGACGAGATTCTTTCCGCACCTGTTGAAAAAGAACCCGGTAAAGCGCTCTCCCCCGACCTCACGGGCGATATCGTTTTTGATAACGTTTGCTTTGGTTACGAGCGTTTCAATGACGTGCTCGACGGCGTGAGCTTTACCGCAAAACCGGGTCAAACCGTCGCCATCCTCGGCGCGACAGGTTCGGGAAAGACAAGTCTTGTTCAGCTACTCCAGCGGCTCTATGTGCGCACCGCGGGTAGTATCACCATCGCGGGTACGGACGTCAACGACATTGAACACGGGCATCTGCGCCGCAACATTGGCATCGTGCTACAGGAGCCGTTCCTCTACTCGCGTACGATAAAGGAAAATATCCGCATCTGCGCGCCGTGTTCCACGGAGGACGATGTCTACTTTGCCGCGCGAACGGCTAGCGTGCATGAGGTCATCGAATCATTTGAGCAGGGCTACGACACGATCGTTGGCGAGCGCGGCGTCACCCTCTCCGGCGGGCAGCAGCAGCGCGTCGCCATTGCGCGCACGCTGATGCAGAACGCACCGATCTTGATTTTTGACGACTCCATGAGTGCAGTCGATTCCGAGACCGATGCCGCCATCCGCCGCTCTCTGCTCGCGCTGAATCAAGACGGGATCACGTTCCTCATCTCGCACCGCATCACCACGCTGCGCGAGGCGGACAATATCCTCGTTCTGGAAGACGGGCGCATCACACAGCAGGGCACGCATGCGCAGTTGATTCAGCGGCAGGGTCTGTACCGGCGCATTGCAGAAATTCAGGACGCCGTCTCAGAAGGAGGCGACGCATAATGGATTGTTTCATCATTACCTACGCGTCTCGAAAGGAGGCGAAGTATTATGTATATTGAAGAACAGGATTTTGCAGCAAAAAAGATTGACTGGAACGTTTGGAAGCGACTTTACCGCTATGCGCTTCAGCATAAAAAGCTGTTTTTTACCGTTATTGCGGCGCTCGTCGCCGTAGCCGCCATCGATATTGCCTACCCGTTGTTCACCAGCTACGCCATCGACCATTTTGTCGTGCCAAAAACGGTAGAAGGGCTCGGCAATTTTGCGATTCTCTACCTGCTCATCATTCTCGTGCAGAGCGCCGGCGTGATCACTTTTATCACCTTTGCCGGAAAACTTGAAATGGCGATTGCCTACAACATCCGGGAGGACGGGTTTCTGCGCCTGCAGGAGCTCTCGTTCTCGTTCTATGACCGCACGGCAGTTGGCTATATCATGGCGCGCATGATGAGCGATATTTCGCGCTTATCTGACATGATCGCGTGGAGCTTGGTCGATGTGCTCTGGTCGCTTCTTTATGCGCTGGGTTGTATCGTGACCATGTTTGTGCTCTCATGGAAGCTAGCGCTGATTTCACTTGCGGTACTGCCGCTGCTGGCTTATATCAGCATCCGTCTGCAAAAGCGCATGCTCAAGCACCAACGTGAAGCTAGAAAGCTGAACTCACGCATCACGGGCGCGTTTAACGAAGGCATCATGGGCGCGGTCACCACCAAGACGCTCGTACGCGAAGAAGCAAACGCGAATGAGTTTAACGAACTCACCGGAAAGATGAAGCAGGCGAGCATCAAGAGTGCACTGGTTTCCGCGTCGTTTTTCCCGATCATCATGTCACTCGGCGCGGTTGGCACCGGACTTGCGCTCACGCTGGGCGGGCAAAGCGTGCTGAATCCTACGACCGCTTTCGTTGGCGCGCTCTCGGTCGGCACACTGGTCGCGTTCATCTCTTACTGCACGCAGATCTTCGACCCGATTCAGCAACTCGCGAACATTCTCGCCGAAATGCTGGGTTCGCAAGCCTCGGCAGAACGCGTCATCTCGCTGCTCAACACAGAGCCGGACGTAGTCGACAGTGCGGAGATTCTGGCAAAGTACGGAGATATTTTACAACCGAAACCCGAAAACTGGGAACCGATCACGGGCAATATCAATTTCGACCATGTCACGTTTCAGTATAAAAACGGTGAACGCGTGCTGGACGATTTTTCGCTGGACGTCAAAGCCGGGCAGACAATCGCGCTCGTTGGCGAAACAGGCGCGGGAAAAAGCACCATCGTCAACCTGCTCTGCCGTTTTTACGAGCCGACGGAAGGCGAAATCCGAATCGACGGAACAGACTACCGCCAACGTTCTCAGCTTTGGTTACAGAGTAGCCTCGGTTACGTGCTGCAAACGCCGCACCTCTTCTCCGGTACCATCAAGGACAACATCCGCTTCGGCAAGCCGGATGCAACGGACGAGGAAGTCATGGAAGCCGCGCGTCTGGTACATGCTGACCCGTTTATTCTGTTGCAGGAGAAGGGCTACGACACCGAGATTGGCGAGAGCGGCGCGCGCCTCTCAACCGGGCAAAAGCAACTGCTTTCCTTTGCACGTGTGGTGCTGAAAAACCCGCGCATCTTCGTGCTCGACGAAGCGACAAGCTCCATCGACACCGAGACCGAGCAGCTGATTCAACATGCGATTACGCATATCCTGAAAGATCGTACGAGCTTCATCGTCGCTCACCGCCTCTCTACCATCCGAACGGCGGATCGCATTCTCGTCATCCGCAACGGCAAGATTCAGGAAAGCGGCACACACGAGGAGCTATTAAAACAACACGGCTATTATTACGACCTCTATACCCAGCAGTTCTGCGAAGACCGCACGGCGGAATCCCTCGGCTCTGCCAAGCAGGAGAAACAGGAGAACGAAGAAAGATGATGCGTCATGACGCGCGTGTAACGCAATCCCTCAAGACGGAGATGACGAACGCATGACGATCAATTACTGGACGCTCCTGATCATCTGCCCACTCGTCTTCGCGGCGAGTCTATTGGACGCGGTGGCTGGCGGCGGTGGGTTGATCTCCCTCCCCGCCTATCTCATCGCAGGTCTTCCGCCGCACAACGCGATTGCGACCAATAAGCTCTCCAGCAGCATTGGTACCGTTGCCTCCACCGCGCGGTTCATCAAAAACAAGTGTGTGGATTGGCCAACGGCTATTCCCTCCGCGCTACTCGCGGTGCTGGGTTCGATTGCGGGCGCAAAACTCATTCTCGCAATCGATGACAACGTCATTCGCTATATCATGCTAGGTCTTGTTCCGATTCTGGCATTTGTCGTGCAGAAAAAGCGAGACCTGAGTGCGGAAACGCTGGAACCTGTCAGCAGGAAGCGTCAATTTCTCGTGGTCTGCATCGCCGCACTGTTCGTCGGCATGTATGACGGATTTTACGGTCCCGGTACCGGCACTTTTCTGCTAATCGCCTATACGCAGTTGGCGAAGATGCCGCTGCGCCTCGCCGCGGGCAATGTGAAAATCGCAAACCTCTCGAGTAATATCGGTAGTTTGACCGTGTTTCTCATCAGCGGTCAGGCAATTGTTCCGATCGGATTGATCGCGGCGGTTTTCGCCATCTCGGGTCATTTCATCGGCGCGGGACTTCTGCTCAAAAACGGCGCAAAGGTCGTCAAGCCCTTCATCCTCGTCGTACTCGGGTTGTTGTTTGTGCGCCTGATTTACGATTTGGCTATTCATTAACGATGTTCGTGCAACAAAAAACACCGCACGGTTCACACCGCGCGGTGTTAACCG
>Ga0302289_1000378_pt1 | contig 20468 bp, 18 predicted proteins | sample III_Fen_N1_2_FD_194552 | JGI IMG/M metagenome (GOLD analysis project Ga0302289, IMG submission 194552) | Peat permafrost microbial communities from Stordalen Mire near Abisko, Sweden - III_Fen_N1_2 | ecosystem: Environmental > Terrestrial > Soil > Wetlands > Permafrost | place: Sweden: Abisko... | reverse complement strand
CTTTGGCATTCCGGCAACGATGCTCTTGCCATGGCTCGCAATGTCGTTTCCATAGACCAATACACCGTTTTCGGCTAAAAACGAGGCAAACTCGTCATATCGGTCGATATGCTCCGCCATGCCGTGTGTAATTTGAAGCGCGGCGTGCTGGTCTTCCGGCACCCACATACGGTAACGGATATCGCAAAGCCCGGTTGCGGAAGGAAATCGTTTCTCACGCAGTGTGAATTTCATACGCCAAACCTCCCTGACAATAATAAAAAAGTATACCACCTTCCGGCGGAATACTCAATATTTCAATCAATATTGAATTTGCATCTTTGCATAGTTACCTAGCAAAAGGACTTTATTTCATGGAATTCGCTCTAATCAAGAACGGTTGGTTAGAACTTTTTTTTACAGGTCAAGTTGAAAAATCAGCTCACTGCCATCGACACCGATCTGCTCGAATCCAAGTTTCTTGAGAAGTTGAATCGAAGCGAGGTTCTGCGCCTCTACCTCCGCCTTCACAAGAGTCAGTCCTGCCTGTTGCAGTTGCTGCAGCAGTTGCAACACAACCTCAAATGCAAGCCCTTGCCGCGCAAATTGCGGAGCAATCGTATAACCGATCCAACAGGTGTTTTTCTCCAGCCTAAGATAGATGTCTCCGATCAGCTCTCCGGTTTGCTGACGCACAACCGCAAGTTGAACGCCTTCCAGAAAATTTGGTTGCTTCAAAAGCGCTGCTTTATATTCCAGATATTTCTTGCCCTTAAAGCCCTGATACTGCATCCAGTCAAGGTTGTTGCGATAAGACATGAACGCTTCAATGTCATTTTCTTCAAAGGGACGGATCCGGCAGCGTTCGGTTTCAAATGGTATTGGCATGCTCTGCTCCAATCGGAATGACTACAAGTATTATATCAGATCAGTCGATCACGATCTCACAATACTCCCCAAACAACTCCGCCTCCGCGTCGTCATGCGTGATCACGAGAATTGGCACGTTCGCGCTCAGCAGCGCGTTTGCCGCGATGCGTTTATTCTCCTCGTCCAGCCCGGTAAACGGTTCGTCGAGAAACAGGATATCCCCGCCGTAGGCCAGCGCACGGGCGATGGCGACGCGCCGCTTCATTCCGCCGGAAAGCTCCCGTGGCAACTGGCACGTGCTCTCACAAAGCCCAAGACGGCTCAGCGCCGCTTCTGCACGTGCTTCATTCGACCCGATCGCAACATTGTCCAGCGCGGTTGTCCAGGGCAGCAGGCGATCTTCTTGAAACACGACGGCAGGAATTCGCTTCTTCATACCAACGATCTCCCCCGCGTCCGGCTTTTCCAATCCCAGCAGAAGACGAAACAGTGTCGTCTTGCCCGCGCCGGATGCGCCGCGAATCACGGTTACCCCGCAAAGCGGTATTTGGGCGGAAAAATTCTTGAGCACAATGTGACCTCCGAAGGATTTTGAGAGGTTTTTCACCGAAATTACGTCATACGTCATGGCGAATCCTCCTCATGCTGCGCACCAGCAGCCACTCCAGCAGCATCGATAGCGCAACGATCATCAGCGTCCAGGCAAACAAATCCACGGTTTCGATGCGCAGTTTGGATTGATACAGCATAAACCCGATGGATTTTTGCGGTAGCGCGATAATCTCCGCCGCGACGCCGGACTTCCATGCAAAGCCAAGCGACGTGGTACAAACTGCAAGAAACTGCGGCAGCACGGACGGAATATAGATTTTTCGCACGACTTGCCGACGCGAAAGACCGAATAGCTTCCCCATCTCAACGAGTCGCGGATCGGTTTGGATAATCGCCTCCGCAGTCGCCGTCCATACCATCGGTACGACCATTAGAAAGCTGATGAACAACGGAACCAAGTCGGAAGAAAGCCACAGCAATGCCAATAGAATAAACGACGTCACAGGCGACGCCTTTACGATGGCGCGCAAAGGAGACAGTAGCGCCTCCGCAAAGCGGGAACGCGCGGTGAGCACCGCGAGTAGCACCCCAGCTAGCACGCCGAGCAGGTATCCGCTCATGATGCGCAAAAGCGTCAACCCAGCATAGAGCCAGCTATCGCCCTTGGTGAGCAGCACCGCCAAGCGGGATAGCGTGGAAAGCGGAGAGGGAAGCAGGAGCTCCTTGCCAACAAGGAGACTCACCGCTTCCCAAATCGCGAGATAGGTGAGCGCAATCAGCGCTGTTTGCAGTAGCTTTCGCTTACTTGGCATACAGGTCGTCGCCGGGCAGCTTGCCGCCGACAGACGCCGGATTTGCCGTGAAGAGGACGTTGAGCACCGCAGAGGCGGCAGACTTCATCTCGTCTCCCGTAATGCTAACGATGTAGCTGCGCGGGATAGCCTGCTCTGCAATCGCCGCTGAGCCAACGATGCCAAGATCGGCAATCTTCTGCGCCGCGTCAGGCGAGGAGTTCACCTTTTCAACCGATGCCGCGTAGTCCGAAAGGAACGCCTTGATCTGATCGGGATGCTCGTTGTAGAATGTACGGCTTGCGATGTAGACGCCCATGACGAGCTTCGTGCCGGAGGCTTCTTCCCAGGCGGCGTTGAGGTCGAGCGCTACACGCACGGCAGGATTCTTGACGGTGACCGACGAAACAAACGGTTCCGGCAGGAGCGCGATCTGTGCTTCACCGGAGGCGACCATCGCGGCAAGCGCGCTGTGTTCACCGACGTATTTCACCGTGACCTGATCGGTCAGCCCGTTTTGCGCCAGCAGGTAATCCAGAACGAATTGCGGGGTTGAACCTTCGCCGCTGGCATAGATTGTCTTGCCCGCGAGGTCGGCGAGTGAGTTGATGGTATTGCCGTTTTCCACGATGTAGAGTACGCCCAAGGTGTCTAAATTCAGTATGACGACGTTGCCCTCCGTTTTATTGTAGAGCACCGCGGCGAGATTGAGCGGAACTGCGGCGATGTCGATTTCGCCGCTGATGAACTTGCCGGTGACCACATCCGGCGCATCCTGCAGTTCAACGTTGTACATTTTGGTGTCGTCCATCATGTAACTGATGCCCATGCCGGTCGGCCCCTTGAGCGCCGCGACGTTGATTGGTTCGGCGGGGGCTTTTGCGCACCCCACGGCAAACACCATGACCACAAGGATCAAAATTGCGAGTAGTTTCTTCATTCGTTTTCTCCTTTTGACAGGCGGAAAGCCCGCCCGTGCCGTTCTATTTTTCCATCGGAAACCAGTTTATCCATTGCGCGGTAGAGTGTCGTCCGGCTGATGCGTAGCGCGTCCGCCAATAGGCTCACGCTCCATTCCGACTCGTAAAGCCCGTTTTCCGCGCGGCTTTTGATATAGTTGAGTACCCGTTCCTCCACGCTCTGGGGCAAAAAGCCGTCCAGTCGCCCGCTTAAAAAGCGGATGCGCGCGGTGAGGTAACGCAGGTAGTTTTCGGTGACACGGAAGTCGCTTTTCATCATAGCGCATAACGTTTCTTGCGAAATCAGCAACACCCATGTGCTCTCGACTGCTTCAACGCGGGCAACATATGCTTCTTCGTCATGAAAAAGCGACGCCGCGCCGAAAAGGTCGGTCTGGTGCAACACGCTCATCGGCATCTTGCCGTTTACACCCTCTTTGGTGACAGCACACGAGCCATAGAGTATGATGCCCAGCGCGCGCACGTTATCCGTGCGATCGAAGATGACCTGATCCTTCTCAAAATGTTCCACCCGAACCCCTCTTGAATCAAGCAAGGAAAAGATTTCCTCTTCGGGAATTCCCGCAAAGAGAAACGTACTCGCCGCGAGTTTTGCATATGCGGTTGGGTGAATGGATCGGCTCATGTTCGTCCTCTTCCGGCTGACGGATCAGCGGGTCACATTGTCACGTGATTCACATAACATCGTCATATTTGTTCCATATGGTACATTTTATCAACTCTTTCGATTTTGTCAATCCTCTTTTTCGAGAATCATTCTCTTTTATTTATTCAAAATGCGAACTTGCGTTTGTGTTTCAATGCCGCCTATGTTATATTTATAATGATTATTTTGACCCAAAAGGAGCGACGGACGATGAAGTTAATCTCATGGAATGTCAACGGGCTTCGCGCCTGCATCACAAAGGGGTTTTACGATTTTGTAAACCAGCAGCAGCCGGATATTTTAGCCGTGCAGGAAACCAAGATGCAACCGGAGCAGTTTGACGGCGGCATCGAAGGCTACCAAATCTACTGGAACAGCGCGGAAAAGAAGGGCTATTCCGGTACGGCGGTATTTGTGAAAAACGAGTCGCTTAGCGTGACCGCCGGTATCGGCACCCCCGAACACGATACGGAAGGGCGCGTCATCACGCTGGAATACCCGGACTTTTACTTTGTAACGGTCTACACGCCGAACTCGCAAAACGAGCTGAAGCGTCTCAGCTATCGCTTGACCTGGGAGGATGCGTTTCTTGCGTACATCAAGGCGCTTGACGAGAAGAAACCTGTCATCGTCTGCGGAGATTTAAACGTCGCGCACAAAGAGATTGACCTGAGACACCCGAAGACCAACCGTAAGAATGCGGGGTTTTCGGATGAAGAGCGCGCAAGCATGTCGCGGTTTCTGGAAAACGGTTTCGTCGACACCTTCCGCTATTTCTACCCGGATAAGACGGATATTTACAGTTGGTGGAGCTTTCTCGGCAACGCACGCGCGAGCAACGCTGGCTGGCGGATCGACTATTTCGTCGTCTCAGAGCGGATCATTGACCGCGTGACAGACAGCCAGATCCTAACCGATGTGCTGGGCAGCGACCATTGCCCCGTTTTGATCACCACCAAAGACTGAAAATTTTTTACGATATATTGGAGCCAATATGATCATTCTCGCGTCCTCTTCCCCGCGCAGGCGGGAACTATTGTCCATGATCGGGCTGAACTACATCATAGAAACCTCCGGCGAAGAAGAAGTGCAGCCGCACGGTCTGCCACCCGCGGAGTTTGTGAAAACCCTCGCGTTGCAAAAGGCGCAGCCCGTCGCCGACCTGCACCCAAGCGACTGCGTCATCGGCGCGGACACAATTGTCTATCTGGAAGGCGATATCTTAGGGAAGCCGCATACGCCGGAAGTCGCTAAAGCGTATCTTTCGCGCATGCAAGGCAAAAAGCACGTGGTCTTCACCGGAGTTGCCGTTGTGAAAAACGGCAAAGCGGACGTTCGCCACAGTGAGACAACGGTCACCTTTGCGCCCATGACAGAGCGCGAGATAGAGGCTTATGTCGCAACGGGCGAACCGCTCGATAAAGCGGGCGCATATGGGGTACAAGGGCCGGGTGGAATCTTTGTAGAGCGGGTCGAGGGCAACTACTTCAATGTGATCGGGTTGCCGCTGCCGATGCTGTATCAGATGCTGATTGCCGCAGGCGAAGTCGTGATTTAAATCTATTTCGAATAAGCGCAAAGTCCATAAGTATATGAATCAAATAATCGAATAAAAGAAATCGATAATAAACTCAAAATTATGAACCAAATAGTCGAAGAAAAACTGAAACTACTCCCCTCTTCTCCCGGCGTTTACAAGATGTTTAACGCCGCTGGTGAGGTTATTTACGTTGGAAAAGCCATTTCGCTCAAGAACCGCGTGCGGCAATACTTCCAGTCCTCAAAGAACCAGATGCCGAAGGTCACCGCCATGGTGCGGCAGATTGCGGATTTTGAATACATCCGCGTCGCCAACGAAACCGAGGCGTTCTCACTCGAATCCAATCTCATCAAAGAATTCAAGCCGAAATATAACATACTACTCAAAGACGACAAGCATTTTCCATATATCCGAGTCGACCTGCGGCAGGATTTCCCGCGATTGGAAGTTGTCCGCCGGGTCAAAAAAGACGGCGCAAAGTATCTCGGCCCCTTCCTCTCCGGCCTTCTTCTTCGAGATGGAATTGCGCTTGTACGCGAACAATACCCCATCCGTCAGTGTAAGAAGGACATCGGGCGCATGATAGCCCGGCGCGAGCGGCCTTGCCTGATGTATCACATCGGCAAATGCTGCGCGCCTTGCTCCGGCAATGTCTCACGCGAGGAATACCACAAGCTTATCGACGAGGTGCTCTCTTTTCTCTCCGGCAACACATCTGAGATTCTGCACTCACTCCATGAGCAGATGAACGTTGCCGCCGAAGCGATGGACTTTGAGCGCGCGGCAATTTTGCGCGACCGCATCCGCGCCATCGACAGCCTTAACGAAAAACAGGCGGTCATCGCGACCTCCAACACCAATCTGGACGTGTTCGCCCTGGCAAGACTCGAAACCAACGCGCTGGTGTTTGCGCTGTTCGTGCGAAACGGCAAAGTGATCGGCACCGAAAAATTCCGCATGGACGCGGACACGGAGGAAACCGACGCAGATATCCTCTCCGCGTTCCTGTCGCAATATTACGCTGAATCCGCCTCTTTTGTGCCGGAAGTTTTGCTTTATCAGGATGCGACGGACATGGAGACCATCTCCGCATGGCTCAGCGGACTCGCTAAGCGCAAAGTTGAAGTGCACCGCCCACAACGCGGAGAAAAACGCAAGCTCACCGAAATGGCGTATCGCAACTGCCTCGATTTACTGGAAAAAGACGCCTCTTTACAAAAACGCGCGTGGGAACGCGGCGAGGGTGCACTGACACAGTTGAGCGCAATTTTAGGATTAGAAACGGTTCCCTCTCGCATCGAGTGCTTCGATAACTCGCACATTCAGGGTCGCGACACCGTATCTTCTATGGTCGTCTTCACCGATGGCCAGCCGGATAAGAGCGCATACCGCCGTTTTCGCATCCGTGCGGAAGCGGGTGGTAACGACCTGATCGCCATGCGGGAGGCGCTTGAGCGTCGCTTTAAAAAGGCGGAGGAGCAGGAAGCAGGCTTCCTCCCCCTGCCGGATCTACTCGTCATGGACGGTGGCTCTGCGCAGTTACAGGTTGCGCTGGATGTGTTGGAATCATTTTCGCTCGACTTTATTCCGACCGTGGGTCTCGCGGAACTCAGCGAAACCATCTATATTCCCGGTGAACCGATGCCGATTCAGCTGCCGCGCAACTCCGCGCCGCAGCACCTGATTGAGCGTCTGCGGGACGAGGCGCATCGCTTCGCCATCAGCTATCACCGCAATGTGCATAACCGCAACGCGCTTTATTCGGTGCTGGATAGCATCCCCGGCGTGGGAGACAAGCGAAAGCGCGCGCTGTTTGACGCGTTTATGACGATTGACGCGATCAAAGCTGCCTCGCTGGAGGAACTCGTCGCAGTATCGCTGATCGACGCGCGAACGGCAGAGTCTGTTTTTCGCTATTTTCATCCGGATGAAACCGCCGTACAAGCAGAACAACCCAACAATACAGAAGCAAAACAGTAGAAGCTTCGACAGATAAATAGGCAACGGTTTGAATGCATAGCAAAAGCGCCCCGCAAAGGGCGCTTTTGATTTCACTTAAGCTCAGCCAGCGATGAGTTTCCCAACGACTGGAACGCCTTTGAGTTTTGCAACACCGTGCGGTGATTTGTTCTTGATGATGTCCGTCAAATCATTTCCGGCGGTGTAACCGTTATGTTTGCCGCCTTTCCACTGGGGAACATTGGTCACATCATAGATGACCCCATCCACCACGACATACGCAGGATTGCCGTTCTGTCCGTCATACTGCTTCAGTTGATCCAATGTGAGTTCTAGCGTGCCGCTTGCCGCTGCATCCGCAGTCGCGGTACTGTTTGCGGCAGAGTCGGTCGTTGTTGCAGCTGCATTATCGGTAACGGCGGCGGGTGCTGCCGTAGCGGCTGTATTTGTTGTACTGGCTGAGCATCCTGCCGCAAAGAGGGCAAGCGCCAATACGCTGATCATGATCCATGCAAAGCGTTTCATAATAATTTCCTTTCACGTTTGAATTGCAAGCGCTTCCTACTTATTCTAGTTGGTAATTCCATTGCATTCAATCTATCAGAAAAAGCGCTGGCTCACAATATACGCTTCGCCTATTTGCGTGACTAGGTCACACGAATTGCTTCGTATCGCTATTTCACCGACATTTGTTCAGCTATCAGTCGCACGATCTCTTTGAGGCCCTCAGGCGCGGGGACAACAAAACCTTGCCCGTCGGATTCAATTTTAAGCGAAAGAGCTGTGTGCTTTTTCGTGATGGCAACCCCATCGACGCTGACTGACTGAATCTGCGAAAATGGAATAGAGAATTCCTTCCCCTGTTCGCTCATTGTCGGATTTGGCAACGATACGCCGGAGACACCCGCGTCGTCGAGAGAGACGAACACGCGCGCCAACCGGCGTCTGGTCGAGAACGCGCCATAGCAACCGTATCCCAGATACACGATAAGCGCAAGGCTCACGATCACCACCAACTGCGGGGTTGCGGCGTTGACCAGCGCTCCCTGATCGGTATTTGAGCGAACCAGATTGACGATATTGATTCCGATAATGATCAGTATGACGATGATATTGCTCACCAACGAGAGATCCAGCAGGCTTGTCGCCTGACGATCTACCTTTGCGGTCATCTTCTGCATGCAGCAGCACCTCGTTTCGTAATTGATAGATTAAAAGCAAACGAAGGGCGGGAAAACCCGCCCTCCAAAGACAAGAATTGCTTACTCTTCTTCTTCTTCTTCCTTCTTCGCCGACTCGATGATCTTCTTGGCAATATTGCCAGGTACATCCTCATAACGAACAAACGAGCTTGTGAAGGAGCCGCGGGATTGTGTCATGCTGCGCAGGTCGGTTGCGTACTTGAACATTTCGGAAAGAGGCGCTTCCGCAACGACGACGGTGCCGCCGTCAACGGGGTTCATGCCCAGCATGCGACCGCGGCGAGACGAGAGATCTCCGCTGATCGCGCCGACGTAATCGCTCGGCACAAGGATTTCGTAGCGGTAGATTGGCTCGATGAGCGTCGGGTTCGCCTTGATGCAAGCCGCTTTATAAGCGAGGCGAGCGGCAGACTTGAACGCGACTTCCTTTGAATCGACGGGGTGATATTTTCCGTCGTAGAGCGTAGCTTTGATGCCGACCATCGGATAGCCCGCGAGCACGCCGCGAACGAGCGCTTCCTTAAGGCCTTTTTCAACCGCGGGGATGAATTCCCTCGGAACTACGCCGCCGACGATGGCGTTGACAAATTCGTACTCGACGCCTTCTGCCGCCGGCTCAAAGCGCATCTGAACCACGCCGTATTGGCCGCTGCCGCCGGATTGCTTTTTATGTTTGCCTTCGGCTTCCGCCATGTTGCGAATGGTTTCACGATACGGAATGCGCGGGTCAGAGAGCTGCGCTTCCACGTTATTCTTGTTCTTGAGTTTTCCGCAGACGACCTCGATGTGCATTTCGCCGAGACCCTGAATCAGCACATCGCCGGTTTCAGCATTTTTCTCGATTTGAATTGACGGGTCTTCTTCCCTAATACGGTTTAGGCCGGAGATAACCTTATCGTCTTCGCCCTGTTTCTTTGCGGTCACCGCGAGGGAAATCGCAGGTTTCGGGAACTCGATGTCGTCAAATACAATGGGATCTGCCGCGTCACAGAGCGTATCATTTGTTGCGGTGTATTGAAGCTTCGGGACTACGCCGATGTCACCCGCATGCAGTTTTTCAATCGGGTAGGTTTTTTTGCCTCGCATCATGGCCGGAGCTGTGGGCTTTTCTGCCTTTTCTGCATTGGCGTTGTAGAGCGCAACGCTGATATCCAGCGTGCCGCGATACACCTTGACGATGGAGTATTTACCAAACTGGTCAAAGGTGGTCTTAACGACCTGGGCTGCAAACTTGCCATTTTGCGAAACGACAACATCCGCGCCGGTTTTCACGCTCTTAGCGTTGGGCGCTTTGCCAAGATCAGCGGAGGGCAGATAATTCACAATGGTGTCCAGCAATGTAGCAATGCCGATGTTCTGCGCCGCAGAGACGCAGGCAACGGGCGTAACAACGCCGGTCTGAACGCCGACGGAAAGACCCTTGAGCATTTCTTCGCGGCTAAGTTCAAACGTTTCGAGATATTTTTCCATCAGCTCTTCATCCGCCTCGGCGGCGGCTTCGGTGAGCTTTTCAAAATAAGACTGCGCTTTGCTTTCCAGCGCGGCCGGGATTGCGACTTCCTTTTCGCCTTTGCCGTCGAAGAGCTTTCCGGTCATGTTGACGATATCTACATAGCCTTTAAACACGCCGCCTTCGATGATTGGCAACTGAATCGGAACCACGCTGGGCCCGAATTTTGCGTTGATATCGCCCATAACCTTCTCGAAGTTCGCGTTTTCGCGGTCGAGCTGGTTGATGACGATCATGCGCGCTTTGTGCGCTTTTTCACACATCGCCATGGCCTTCTCCGCGCCTACTACCGGGCCGGAGACCGCGCTGATAACGATCAGAGCGCTGTCTGCAAGCGTCATTGCCGCGGTGACTTCGCCGTAAAAGTCGAAGAAGCCCGGTGCGTCGATAACGTTGATCTTCGTATTTTTCCACTCCATCGGAGCGAGAGCGACGTTGACGGAAATGCCGCGGGCGATCTCCTCGGGATCATAGTCGGTGGTCGTGGTACCGTTTTCCACCTTGCCAATGCGGTCAATAACCCCGGCATTGAACAACATAGCTTCGGTCAGCGTGGTCTTGCCTTCGCCGCCATGCCCGAAAACGCCAATGTTTCTGATTTCTTTCGCGGTGTAATCCTTCATTTCGGTTCCCCCTGTATATGATTTGAACGCGTGGAGCGCGTATTTCGAATCCGCTTGCTACGGATACAGTTCCGATATAGAGAAAAAAGTGATATGATGCGCGCCGGGAAAATGTCGCGCCACTTGTTATTTTATCAGCTTCAAAACGCCTTGTAAACCACGAATTTGGACAGGATACCACTTGTACTCCAGTGGATTTCAGACATTCCAGCTGGCTAAGTACGCTTCCTGCTCACTTGTGAGCGAGTCTATGGAGATACCCAGCGCGGTGAGTTTGCGCATTGCGACTTCGCGGTCGATCTCCTGCGGCACGGCATAGAGCTTGGGTTCCAGCTGACCGCGGTGATCCGCAACATAACGCGCGCAGAGTGCCTGAATGCCGAAGCTCATATCCATAATCTCTGCCGGATGACCGTCACCCGCGGCGAGATTCACCAATCGGCCTTCACCAATGACGTTGAGCCAGTGCCCATTGGAGAGTTCAAACCCAACGATGTTTTTGCGCATCTCCTTGCGGTCGATCGCGATTTCCGCGAGGCGGTGCACATTGACCTCAACGTCGAAATGTCCGGCATTGGTGAGGATTGCGCCGTCTTTCATCACGAGAAATTCCGCTTCGTCAATGACTTTGATGTCGCCCGTCACGGTCACAAATACGTCGCCCAACTTCGCAGCTGCGATCATCGGCATCACGGAAAAACCATCCATGACCGCTTCAATCGCTTTGATGGGATCGACTTCGGTGACGATGACATTTGCTCCGAGACCTTTTGCGCGCATGGCTACGCCTTTGCCGCACCAGCCATAGCCGGCGACGACGACGGTTTTACCCGCAATCACGAGGTTTGTCGTGTGGTCGATGCTGTCAAATACGCTCTGACCTGTGCCATAGCGGTTATCGAAGAGATGCTTACAGTCCGCGTTGTTGACCGCAAACATCGGAAAGCGCAACTCCTTCGCCTTATCCATTGCAACCAGACGGACGATACCCGTCGTGGTTTCCTCACATCCACCGAGTATTTTCTCGATCAGCTGCGGAAATTTCGTGTGAATTGCATGGACCAGGTCTCCGCCGTCGTCTACGATGATATCCGGCTCCGCCATGAGCACACTCTCGATGCACTCGTTGTATTCCTCTTTTGTCGCGCCGTGGAGCGCGAAGACGTTGATTCCGCCCGCGGCAAGCGCCGCGACCACATCGTCCTGCGTGGAAAGCGGGTTGCTGCCGGTGACGTACATCTCAGCGCCACCAGCCGCGAGAACGCGGCAAAGATAGGCCGTTTTCGCCTCTAAATGGATCGAAAGCGCAACCTTCAGCCCTGCAAACGGCAAGTCTTTTTCAAAGGACGCACGGATGCCGTTTAGAATCGGCATGTTCCTGCGTACCCATTCAATTTTTTGTTCGCCTTCCGGCGCGAGGGAAATATCGCGGATGCGGTACATGTGTTTCTCTCCTTTGGATCTTGTATCTAATATGTTTTATTTGCTTAGCGGTTTGCCGCCTGCTGCGCTTGCGCCTTCTGGGCAAATACCGCGATGGCAGCCTGTAACTGTGTATCTTTCGCCGGATCGATTAAATCGACAGAAAGGTCTTTTAGCTCATCCGGGAGTTCGACGACGATGTCCGGCGTTATGCCGACGCCATGGATACATACACCGTTTGGCGTATAGTATGCGTCCGTCGTCATCTTCGCCCAGCCCTTATTATCGCTCAGGTGAAAATAACTCTGCACAATGCCCTTGCCAAATGTCTGCGTTCCAACGATGGTCGCAAGCCCGTAGTCCTTGAGCGCGCCGGTGAGCAGTTCGCTTGCCGAGGCAGAGCCGCCGTTGACCAGCACCACAAGGCGCATCTGATACTGCTTGTCACCTTCGGATTTGTATACGTCCTCGTCACCACTCTTCGAGCGGATGCTGACGATGGTTTGCCCTTTTGGAATGAGCGTATACGCAACGTTGAGTACATCGGTCAAACTGCCGCCGGGATTGTCTCGTAAATCGATGATGAGATTATGAATCCCCTGCTCCTGCAATGCGTTAACCGCGTTTGTAAAATCGGTAGCGACGCTGCCGTTGAATTCCGTAATATGCACATAGCCGATATTGCCGTCCAGTACAGAGGACGTGACCCGGACGATATGCACCTCCGCGCGTAAAACGCTGACCGTGGTCTCCACGCCATCGCGCAAATAGATGATTTCATCCGGAACGTTGGTGTCGTCCGAGAAATAGGTAATCACCTCATTGAGGCTTTTGCCAGCGGTCGCGTTGCCGTTTACTTTCGTGATCACGTCTCCTTTTTTGATGCCCGCTAAATCGGCAGGCGCGCCCGCGTAGACGCTGATGACCTCAGCGCCCGTATCATCCGGCGCCTGAATACTGATACCGATGCCGACGTAATCACCCGCGTTATCGGAAAGCAGTTTTTGATACTCTTCCTCTGTAAAATATTGCGCATAAGGATCGTCCAGCTCGGTGATCATGCCGCGCATTGCCGCGTCCAGCAACTTATCGTTATCCAATTTCTTATCGTCATAAAAATAGTATTGCGAGTGGATGGTATTCGCAAGCTCCTGCAAAGCAGATGTATCGAGCGAATCTGTCGCACTGCGCTCGCCCATCACAAAGACAAGCGAGACCGATAGGATCAGGATGATGGCAAAGCAGATAATGATCGTTATTGTGGAGGTATCTGGCCGTTTTAGGTTCGTAAAAATCTCTTCTTTCCTGTTTGCCGCCTGTTTTTTGCGGCGTCATAAATACGAAAAATGAAAATAATATTATTTTCCGATAATCGGAGAAAGCACTCGTTTTGGCATATCCGTCAGTTCGCAAACATCGTGGTGCCGTTCCGGCTTACCCAGCAACTCGCTCATGCCTTTCGGAATCGGAGCTCCGGTCAATACATTCAATCTATCCGCATTTGCAAAGTCGTCTTTGCCCGCCGGTTCAAACGCACCGAGCACGTCGCTGGCAAATTTGTAGGGGTTCGCGGTGGAGAGTAAAACCGTCTTGGTCGTATCCCCCGTCTTTTTTAAATAACGCTCGTATACGCACTGGGCAACGGCTGTGTGCGGGTCCATGAGATATCCGGTTTCGTCGAAGATTCGCTTGATCGTTTCGAGTGTGTCCTCTTCGGTACACCAACCTGCGGAGAATGTCTTTTTCAGCTCATCCAGCGCACGCTGCGGCAGGGCGTACATTCCTTTTTCCTTTAGCCCACTCATCCACTCGCGCACCAGAGCGTCGTCACGATCCGCCAACTCAAAGAGCAACCGCTCGAGATTGGAGGAAATCAGGATATCGATTGAGCAACTCATGCTCTGGAAAAATGGGCGGTTATCGTCGTAAACACCGCTGTCGAAAAAGTCTGTTAGCACATTGTTGCGGTTGGAAGCGCAGATGAGCTTGTTGACCGGAAGCCCCATCCTCCGCGCGTATTCGCCCGCTAGAATATCGCCAAAATTACCCGTCGGAACGCAGAAGTTGACCTTTTCGCCCGGCTGAATTTCTCCGCGGGCAAGCAGCGTTTCGTAGCTCGTAAAATAATACACGATCTGCGGCAACAGTCTGCCAAAATTGATTGAGTTTGCGCTGGAAAACCGCCAACCCTTTTGAGCGAGCGCGTCCGTAATCTCGCGCGAGGCAAAGATTTGTTTCACGCCCGTCTGCGCGTCGTCAAAGTTGCCATATACGGCGCAAACGTCTACGTTTTTGCCTTCTTGCGTGACCATCTGCAAGCGCTGCGCCTCGCTGACCCCGCCTTCAGGATAAAACACGAGAACGCGCGTGCCTTCAACGTCTTTAAATCCTTCCAGTGCGGCCTTTCCCGTGTCGCCGGATGTAGCAACGAGGATATAGACCTGCTTCGTCTCGCCTGTTTGCCGCAGTGAAGATTGCATCAGTTGCGGCAGCATTTGGAGCGCGACATCCTTAAACGCCATGGTCGGCCCGTGCCAAAGCTCCAATACGTGTTCGCGATCGAATAGCTTGACCAATGGAGTCACGTCCACATGGTCAAAGCTTTTGTAGGCAGCGGCAATCATCCGCTCCAACTCAGCTGATTCGGTCTCTGGCAGATACGCCTGCATGAGGCGGTGCGCGGTTGCTAAATAGCCGCCGCGCACGCCGTTGTTCCATTCAATTTTTGGGTACGATTCGGGTACATACAGTCCGCCGGAGGGGCTGATGCCGCGCACAATCGCTTCTGCAGCGGATACGGGATCGCCGCCTCGCGTGCTCAGGTAGCGCATAGGTGTTTCGAGTTCCTTTACTTTTTTAAACGAATCAAATAAGGCTAGCTTAATATTTGAATTTGCAAAATCGTCTTAACTTAATAGATTGATGTGTAAAAACGGATTTGTTCCCGTTTTGCAGGATGCGGACGGTTCCGTTTGTTACAGCAGATATTCTTTCATATAAGCGGGGACGGTTTCTTTGCTGCCGGTAATGCTCATGATCACGTTGAGGCTATTCTTCTCGGAGTATTTCTTCAGGTCATCAAAGAGTCCTTCAAGGGAATCCAGTTCGTGACCGATGATGCTCAGAAGTCCATCGATATAAATGGTCTCTAAATCAAAATCACTCGCTGCAAGACCGCAAAGGAAGCCATAAAGCATTTTCGGTGTTGTAATGCCGTATTCCGTCGCGTTAATGAAGCGAGCTTTGCGGGAGAGGTCGTAAATATAGCTTGCGTCGTCGTCGATGAAGATCGTATCCCCTTTTGCCGTTAGGACGGACTTGTTTGCCATTTCGAGAATCTGCTTGGTTTTTCCTGTGCCCTTTTCGCCGAAGATGACTCCAATCAATGTCGTGGCCCTCCTTGTGCTTTTTTTCATTATAAGCCAACGACGGCTCATCGCGCAAGCGGTTAGGCCAAGTTTCACCCATATGTAGAAATTTACCTTTTTTGCACCACAATCGATGCGAATTTTCTTCATATAAATGTTGAAAACACGCAGACTATCTCGATAGATAAGCTTTCTAGTCCTCACACAAAAACACCCGCACAACGACTGCACGGGTGTCTGTTTGTACTATCTTTTCCAAATGCCATAACCAAAATAAAAGTAGGCATCAGACTAAAACACGGTTTTTACGATTTGATCGACCAGTTTGGCAAATTTTTCTGAAGCGATTGCCGCCGTTTCCTGCACCTCTTCATGGCTCAGAGGCTGGTTTAAGATACCCGCTGCCATGTTTGTAATCAAAGAGATGCCGACAGTTTTGATTCCGCAGTGCGCAGCGGTGATTGCCTCCGGTACGGTGGACATGCCAACCGCGGAAGCGCCGATGGTGCGGGCAAACACAATCTCCGCGGGAGATTCAAACGAAGGCCCGGAGAACATCATGTAATCGCCCTCCTGCAAGGCAACGCCTACTTCTTTCGCCGCCACGCGAACCTTCGCACGCAGATCTCGATCGTAAACATTGGACTGATCCGGAAAACGCGGGCCGAAGTCGTCGTCGTTCGTCCCAATCAGCGGATGCGAGCCGGAAAAATTGATGTGGTCTGAGATCATCATCAAGTCTCCCGAAGAAAAATCGAGGTTCACGCCGCCTGCCGCGTTGGTGAGCAGCAGCTTCTCGACCCCGAGCCGCTTCATGACGCGAATGGCAAGCGCAATCTGAGATTGCGGGTAGCCCTCGTAATAGTGAAAGCGTCCTTGCATGCAGATGACGGTTTTTCCAAAGAGTTCGCCGATGACGAACCTGCCCTTGTGCCCCTCGACACGGGATTGCGGAAAGCCCGGCAGATCGCCATAATTCACAAAGCGTTTGTTTTCGATTTTTTCGGCATAGTTGCCGAGCCCGGAACCCAAAATCAACCCGATCTTACAATTTTCTCCGCATAATGGTGCGAGAACTTTTACTGCGTTTGTAATCACTTCGTTCATGCGTTATGCCTCGTAGATTTCGCCGAGGAAGGATGTTCCAACATTCCACTTTTCCGCGGTCAGATAATCCAACACCGTGGCTCCGATATCTGCAAATGTTTTGCGTGTGCCGAGATTCACGTTAGCTTTGACGTGCTTGCCAGTGACGACAAGCGGGATATACTCGCGAGAATGATCCGTGCTCGGCGTAGTGGGGTCGCAACCGTGATCCGCCGTGATCATGAGGATGTCGTCCTCTTTCATAGCGGCGAGAATGCGCGGCATGGCGGCGTCAAACGCTTCCAGCGCGGCGGCATAGCCCTCTACATCGTTACGGTGCCCATAGAGCATGTCAAAATCGACCAAATTGGTGAAGATAAAGCTTCCGGTGCCTTCTTCTAAAAAGCGCACAGTGGCATCGATGCCCGTGTGGTTGTTTTTCGTGTGGTCCACGATAGACACCCCGCGATGGCAGAAGATGTCTTCGATTTTGCCGACGCCGACAACATCCAGCCCACGCTTGACCAACGCGTCCAGCACCGTGTCAGTAAACGGTTCGACGGCATAGTCCTTGCGGTTTTCAGTGCGCTTATATGCGCCGCTGACACCTTCAAACGGACGGGCGATCACACGGCCGACAAGGAAATTGTCGTCATTGAGCAGCTCACGCGCGACTTCGCAGATATGGTAAAGCTCCGGCAGCGGGATCACGCCCTCATGCGCGGCAATCTGAAACACGCTGTCTGCGGACGTGTAGACGATGGGTTTGCCGGTCTTCACATGCTCATCGCCCAGACGGGTGATGATCTCCGTTCCGCTGGCAACCTCGTTGCCAATCGTGCCGCGACCGATCTTTGCCTCAAATTCGCGCAAAAACGCTTCCGGAAATCCGTTGGGATAGGTTTTAAATGCCTGTTTGAGCGGAAGTCCAGCCATTTCCCAATGTCCGCAGGTGGTGTCCTTCGCCTTCGTCAGTTCGGCGAGCTTGCCATACGCGCCTGTTGGCGTAAGCCCCAGCGTATCCAGACGGCTGTTTTCGATGGCGGCGAGCCCAAGCGCGGTCATGTTGGGCATATTGAGAGATCCGCGCACTTTGCGGATGTTTCCGAGTGTATGGGAACCGACATCGCCAAATTCCGCCGCATCCGGCTGCTCACCGATGCCGACGCTGTCGAGCACGATCACGATCGCGCGTTTCTTGCTGTTTGTTTGTGTAGACATGATGTTCACCTCATAAGATAAATTCGAATCGTATGTTTATTGTGTCCCATGAAATAGTTTATGTTCTAAGTATAGTTTATCTTCTTAATATAATTGATCTTGTAGTTATAGTTTAATCTGATTTTGCATTTCAGTCAATGAAACAGGGTGACTCGGTCACGCTGTCGCGTTGCGCCATCCTGAATCTTTTCGCGAATGCCTGAACTGAAAACAAAAAACCGCGCAACTTGCGCGGAATTGGTACAGCAGATTTTCATCGTTTCAAATAAGTCAGCGCGCGCTGCGCCATCATAGCGACGAATTCCAGGTTGCTGGGCTTCCCCTTAAAATCGTGCATCGTATAGCCAAAGTATTCGCGTATAGTTGCCGTGTTGCCTCGCGTCCAGGCGATTTCGATTGCGTTTCGCACCGCGTGCTCCACCAACGGCGGACGGGTGTTGTAAATCTTCGCCACGGTAGGATAGATGTCGTTTGTAATACTCAAATCAACGGGAGATTCGCTCATCGCGTAGATTCGTATCGCATCCCGCAGATAATAGTAGCCCTTGAGGTGGGCGGGGACGCCAATTGCGCGAATGCCTGCAGCAATCTGGCTTTCGAGAATGTCGACGACCTCGTCCGCCTTCTCCGTTTCGCGCTCATATAAACGCATGAACTCCAATACGCGTAGCTGCACGAGTTCGTATTTGAGTGGTTTTGTGAAGCAATAGATCACGCGGTCTTTGATGATTTGCAGCAGCCTGTCGTCCGACAGCGCGGTGGTTACAAATACGAGCGGCCTTCGATCTTCGCTGAGCTTGCCGATAAAATCCAGCACGCAGATGCCGTCCAGGTCATGCAAAAAGAGGTCGAGAATCAGTAGGTCAACGTCCCGCGCGAAGATGGTATCGATCGCGTCCCGTCCCGTAAACACGCTTGGAAGCAGGCAAATATCTTCCAGACTATGAAAGACTGCCTCAATTCCCTTCGCATCCGCGACGTTGTTGCTTGCGATCAGCAGATTTTTCTTCATTCGATCTCCCGCGGCTCTTTGGTGTTGCTCGCATGAACGATGCTTTGCATGACACCGCTATCTGAAAATTTCGTTCTGAACCATCATGGAATTTCAGTGAAGAGCATCAACTATTTTCTGCGTTTTTACGATAAAAAAATAGATTATCATCGCAATTCTTCAGAAAAACTACAGTTTCATCACTGTTTCTATTTAATCAAACAATTTCAGCGGTGTTTGGTGACAGCTTCGACAAATTATACCGTTTTTGCGCTAAAATATGCGACGCATAGCCTCTTCCGCCGCGTCGATGAGCCGCTGCGCATGCTCCAATGCGACCGCTTCCGCTCCGCCGCTACCCATGATGCGCGCGATCTCCCGAGGGCGCTGCTGGTCGGTGAGCTTGATTGCGTTAGAGCGCGTGTGCTCTCCCGTTTCTTCTTTATAGACCAAATATTGATGATTGGCGTAAGCTGCGATCTGCGGCAAATGCGTGATGCAGAGTACCTGATGATTTCTTGCGATTTGGCGCATTTTGACGGCGACCGCGGTGCCGATTTGCCCGCTGATGCCACTGTCGATTTCGTCAAACACCATGGTCGGAATGCCGTCGAGATCCGCAAGCACGCTCTTAAACGAGAGCATGATGCGCGAGAGTTCGCCGCCGGAAGCGACCTTGCTCAGCGGCTTGACCGGTTCGCCCCGGTTGGTGGAGAGTAAAAACTCGACGTCGTCGATTCCGTTTGCGGAAGGGATCTCGCCGGACAGCGTTTCAAATTTTGCGGAAAATGCAGCGTGCGGCATGCCTAGATCGCTCAGCTCCGGCAGCAAACGCGCGGAAAGGCGCTCTGATGCTACCTTGCGCAGGGCAGAAAGTTCTCCGCTAAGCGCGTCGTATTCTTCTTTTGCTGCGGCAAACGCAAAAGCGAGCTGCTCTCTGCGCTCCTCAGCGTTGTCGATGAGATCCAGTTCCTGCGCGCTCTTTTCGCGATAGGATAGGATCTGAGCGATATTGGCGCCGTATTTGCGCTTGAGTGTGGAGATCAGCTCCAATCGGGTTTCGATCTCGTCCAGCATGCCCGGTTCAAACGTAAAGTCCGTCTTGTAATCGCGCAGCGTATAGCTCGCGTCTTCCAGGTCGTAATACAGCGCGTGCAGTTTCTCCGAGAGTTGCTGATAATCCGTACGCAATTGAGCGATGCCATCCAGCATATGAAGTGCAGCGCTAAATGATGCCAGCGCGCCGCTGTTTTCTACTTCATCTCCGCTGAGTGCTACATTCGCGCCCTCTAGCCCTTCCATGACAGCCTGCGCGTTTTGCAAGAGGCCACGTTGTTCCTCGAGCTGTTCCTCTTCGCCATCCGTCAGGTTTGCCCCGTCGATTTCCTTGATTTGATAGGTCAGTAGATCGATTCGGCGGATGCGCTCCTGCTCGTTAAATTGCGCGGCGTGCAGCAGGCGTTTTGCCTCGCTCGCTTTATGATATGCTTCCGCGACACGCACTTTGAGTTCAAGCGCATCTTTTCCGGCAAAACGATCCAGCAGTAAGATATGCTTCTTTTCGTCCAGTAGCGACTGATGCGCGTGCTGACCGTGGATGTCCACCAAAGCGTCGCCGATGAGCTTGAGCGCGTTTGTGTTGATCAGCGTGCCGTTTGCGCGGCAGACGTTTTTTCCGCTGAGTGAAAACTCGCGGTAAAGCGTCAGTTCGTTTTCTTCACAATCGAT
>Ga0302289_1000374_pt1 | contig 20614 bp, 30 predicted proteins | sample III_Fen_N1_2_FD_194552 | JGI IMG/M metagenome (GOLD analysis project Ga0302289, IMG submission 194552) | Peat permafrost microbial communities from Stordalen Mire near Abisko, Sweden - III_Fen_N1_2 | ecosystem: Environmental > Terrestrial > Soil > Wetlands > Permafrost | place: Sweden: Abisko... | reverse complement strand
GACGACAAACCGCACGACGGCTGAATCGGTGATAAACACTGCACTCGGGCAAAAGGCCGCGCAGTCTATCGTCGACTCGCTGAGTTCTACCCTGACGACCTCGCTCGCTTCCTTTGCTCAGACGATCGCGAACGTCATCGCCCAACAAGGCGATGTGAGTGGTTCGGTTCAGACGCTTGCCGACGCGTACGTCGATGCAGCAGGCAAGGCGATTACTCGGTGGGGCGTTCAGCTTACAGCCGGTAGCGATGGCAACATGGTGCAGACTGGCATCGAGGCTGTTGCCCAGAACGGGAAAGACCCCATCTCCGCGATTCGCATGCTGGCGAATATTTTCCAGCTCCGCAGTACGATCAACGGAACCGACGTGTCACCGTTCATCGTGGATAACGGCGTCGTCTATATGAACACCGCTATGATCGGAAGCGCGACGATCACGGATGCGATGATAGCGGCGCTCACCGTTGATAAACTACAGGGCGGGACAATCACCGGAAAGAATATCAATGTGACCGGTGGTGGCAGGATACTATTCGACAACGGCTCGGTCTGGAACGTGATCGGGACCGGATTTGGCTCAGCAAATCAGTTCGTCGAATGGTTTGGTCCGACGCAGAGCAGCATCTCACTTTGCACTGAGGCAAACGCGATCAGCTACAAGAAGATTGATGGCTCGGCCTACTTCGGCGGTTCGTTGAGCGCAGGCCGCTTATTCAATTCGATTTCGACAAGCGATCTCTCTGCAACCGCTCAGGTAATACTTGGACCATTCGGGACCAACGGAAACCAGAAAGCGGTGGTGCTTTCATACAATGTGACTGTTGATGTCGCCTCAGTAATAGCGACAAATGGCCAGGCTGCTACTGCCTCAGTTCAGCTCTGGAGATCGATCAACGGCGGTGCAGAAACTCTCGTTACGACACTTTCGGCAACAGGAGCGTGGGCTGTTTATACCGTTCCGGGTGAGCAGGATTCCCGTCTCCATTTGGGCGGATCGGTAACCTTCACCGACACCGACACCTCGACATACAACAGGACGTATCGTGCGGTAATTACAGCGCGAAACCCTTCGTCTCTTCCAACGCAGGGCGGCACTCAGCGCATCACGATCACTTCAACCGAGTAACCAGTTTTCAACTACAATCACTATGGCAATTCTACGCAAAGGTTTCAATTTGGACTTCGCCGCGATGGCGAAGCAACTCGGCGTTCTTAACGATCCAATCGTCAGCTTCTCGCGTTCCACCGGCGCGACTCGCATCAATCCGCTGACTGGTGTCGTGGAGTCCGTCGCCGCCAACATTCCGCGCATCTGCGGCCGGCAGGAACTTTGGAAGGCTGGGTGTAAGAACCTGTGCCCGTATTCAAATGACTTCACAAACGCTGCATGGAATTTGAAGAGCCTTTCAACAGTCGTTGCTACAAGCGATGGGACGCTGGTAACATTTCAACCGGGGGACTCCTATTTAGGGATGTTTGCTGCGCTTCAAGTCGGCAGTCCTTATACTATCTCAGCGAAGGTCAAATCGGTAAACGGATCGGCATATAACATCGTAATCGAACAAAACGGAAGTTCCTCTGGTTTACCTGTTACCGCGGATTGGACAACCATATCCTACACGCATACGGCGGGGGCGGCACAGTATTGGGTTTTCCGCCCCGGTAGTGGAACGTCAGTGTTAATAAAAGACGTTCAGGTTGAACAATCAGCTGTTGCCACTACCTACGAGCCAAACCCCGTTGTACTTCAGCCGGGGCTTTGCGTTGAAGGCGCTGCAACGAACCTCGCTTTCAAAATGTCCGCCAATTACTGGGGAGGGGCTCCCGGTTGGAATGTTGGTTTTACTACTGCCCCGGATGGAAGCGGGGAAGCCGTTCGGGGTTCTTATGTTGGTAGCTATATCTACAATGTACTAACCAATGCCCCGACCAAATTTGTCTTTAGCTTTTGGGCCAAAGCGCCGGTTAACGGAACGACCGTTAATATGGAAGCCGGGTACACGATGAGAACCCTAACACTTACGACCGAGTGGCGGCGCTACTTCCTCGTGGAAAACAACGCAACCCCGCGCGGGTATGTGTTTATAAGCGGGCCAAGTGCTGAAATCCACTTGTGGGGACCGCAGGTTGAAGCCAACGCGGAGGTTCCAACTGCATACATACCCACCGCAGGCGCAGCCGTAACCCGAGCTGCGGAAATTGCTAGCGTTGATGTATCCAAAATTTGGAATCCGAACGAAGGCACAATTGTTTGTGAGGCTGACTTTGGGCCGGTTGGACCTGATAGGAAAATGGCATACTGCCCAATGGACTACCAGTTTAGCCCGATGGAGCGTGTTCCCGACACTGGGAACCAAGTTGTAGTTGCTGGCTGGTGGTTAGATTTTGGGGTGCTCACAAGGGCAAAAATAGCACAAGCAGTTAAACCGACTGAAATCCGTGCGGCTGGAAACGGAGGAAGTATAGTCAACCGGGTTGCTTCATACGGTCCATTGACGGTGACGAGTATAATTTTAGGAGCCGGTTCGAATGGCAACTGCCCGCTCAACGGCACTATTCAGCGTGTCGCATATCTCACATACGCATTGGACGACTATACCCTCAAATCAGCTTCAATCGTTAGCTAACCATCTCCCATGAACGAAACAAATAAACTCTACCTCAAGACAACAAGCAGCCTTGCCCTTTTGCTCGACCTGCTCGAAATCGGTCTCGCGTCCATCGGCCCCGAAAATCTAGCAGTGACGCTCAAGCCAGGCGTCAACGTGCATTACATCGGGCGCATGGTGAAGACACCTGCTGTGCTCGATGTGACGAAGTTCCCGCCTGTGGAGACGACGCCCGCCGAATACTACGCCGATGAACGGGCGAACGTGCTGCTTGCTGGCGACAGCGTCGGCGAACTGCGCAGCGCGTTCGACAATGCAGCGTTTAAACACGGCACGGAAATTCTTCCAGAGCCCGAAAACCCGAAAGCGGTTTGGGCATGATCGCCTCGACTCGCATCGACGTGAACCTGACCGGAGCGTACGGTCAGGGCGGTGTCAATTTCGACAACTGCGATCTATCGGCAAACGATGGCCGCGAGTATTCGACGCTGCTCAAGGTGTCGCACTGCAAGGACGTGTCGGGCGAAGGCCTCGACATCCCTCAGGGCAACGAGAACGCCGCAGACATCGACGTGTGCAAGGACGTGTCACTGCACGGCGTGTTCGGCACTGCCGGCGTCCTCGGCGACCAGGTCATCACGGTCAAAGGCGGTTGCCGCCGTGTCCATCTCTCCGGCCTGATCAGAACGCTCACGACGCGGCGCAAGGCCCATGTGCAGGTCGGAAACTGGATGGATCAGTCCTACAGCCTCACGCGTGACGTGCTGCTCGATTTCAAACGGACTGACAATGGGCCGGTGTACGTCGCGATCGGCTGGGCCGTGCCGTTCACGGTTCAGCTGCGCGGCGACTGTCGGCTTCTCGTCTGGGAGTCGGTCAAGCTCAAGGCCTACGTGCTCGCCAAATTCGCAATACGGGCCGTTCTCCGCATACCGAAGGGCACGAAGGGGCCTGCATGGTTCTGAGGCCTCAGCGGCTGGCGATCAGTCCGCGCGTGAGCAATGCTGACCTTGCGAAGCGTTCGCTGTGCATGTCTACCTCGGCAACCATAGTGCCGACGCTTGGCTCATAAGCGGCCATTGTCTTCGGCGTAGGACGCCAAACCAGCACGGTGTAGCTTCCGACCGTGAAGACTTCACCAGTGCCTAGAATCTCTTGCGCAATGGCTACTTCCTTTGAGCGTTCAGTCGGCGTCGCCGGAATCGATTCGTTCATCTCACGCACCTTTTCGGCCGAACCTGAAAGCCTAAGCCAAGCTCGCGCCGCCGACGTGTACGCACTCTGCACGTTTTCGCCGCTTATTTCACGCACGCCAACAAGCCAGTCGCGCACGTAGCTCTTGCCATTCATGCTCACGACAACGACGGAATGCCCAGATCCGTCGAGCTGCTTGACCTGTACGATTTCGGTCTTTGCTTCTGGCAGTTCGTTAGCGAGGCGCGCGACGTATGCGGTTGCACTGATGAGGCAGCCGTTTGAAATGTGTTTGGCGTCAAGCAGCGCAGGGGGCGTTGCGGCGTGAGCAAATGTTAACCAGACGGTAACCGCGATAAAAGCTCCTAGGGAAGCGCGGGCCTCACCAGCCCGACCATTTAATACCAGCGAGAGAGGGGAATTCATGTTTTGAGAGGTAAACGGACTTAGTTTGACTTAGTTCGATTTCGTTGAAATTAGTGCCTTATGGGAACTAAACGTCAACCGAAAAAGGCAAGTCAGTTGCCGGTACCTGTTTTGGTTACCGAAAAGAGTAACCAGAGCAGCCAAGAATGGAAAACGCCTCGCGGAATTCTCTATCTCGCTACGCGTGAAGGGCGTCCGAAGCCTTTCGGCCTGCGTTGGCGAGAGCGGGGCAACCCAAAGCCACACTTCCAGTTTTTTGCGACAGAGGCTGAACGTCAGAAGGCGGCAAAGTCGTTGGCTGAGAAGCGTGCAGAGCATGGCCGCTCAATCTTGGAGTTCACCCCTGATGGGTGGGCCGAATACCTGGCAGCCAAGGAGCTTGCCGAGGGGCTAGATCTTCGGGAGATGGCCAGAGAGTGGATGGCCGCGAGTGAGATTGCCGACGGTGCCGATCTGCGCACCGTAGCGCGTGAATGGCTGGCGTCGAAGGGTGGCGACACTGGTCAATTCCGGTCTGCCCTCACAGTTCGCGAGGCGGTTACCAAATATCTTGAACTGCGGTACACATCGGATGTGAACCAAGACGGCGACACCGGGCGGCATCTCGATCTGCATTTGGCGAAGCGCTTCGTCGGCGCGTTCGGTGACCTGATGGTCGATGAGGTGACGCCTGAGGCGATCCGCGATTGGTTGGCCAACATCAAGAGCAGCAAGACAGGCGAGAAGATCGGCAACCTATCGCGCCGTCATCACCGGAAAGACGTGAACACGTTTTTCAAACGCGCACAGCGCGAGGAATGGGTGAAAAAGAATCCGTGCGAGCGCGTGGACCTTCCGAAGATTCAGGTCAAGGACGTGCAGATTTTGACGGTGCAGCAGGCTAGGGCGATTCTTTCAAAGAACGTCGGCAGGCCGATCGCTGCGCGTCTCGCGTTGGAGATGTTTGGAGGCTTGCGTGCCGCGTCGGTCGAACGGTTGAAAAAGGAACACATCGACTGGGATCGGAAGGGCATCCGCATGCCTGGCGAGCTGCACAAGAGCCAAAAGACTGTCTATCGCCAAGGGCAGCCCGACGTGTTGTGGGCTTGGCTGACAGCGGCGACGGAAACGACGTGGACTGAAATCAACGAAGGAAACTACGGACACGAGAAGGTGAACGCGATCCGTCGCGCCTTCGGTCCCGACTTCACACTCCCCCATAACTCCATGCGCCATTCGTTCGCGAGCTACCATCTGGCCGCGAACAAATCGCTTTCGCAGACCGGCTACCTGATGCAGCACACCAGCACGCACACGACCACGAAATACGAAGGGATGGCGCAAGAGCAGGACGCAAAAGATTACTTCGCGCTCACGCCGGATGCGGTGGTGAAGACGCCTTAAATCGAACTTATCTCCAGAGCTATTCTGAAAATAGTTTTAGAAAAATATTGCGCCCTTCGCAGGCGGGGTTTTACGTCCCGTCAGACGGGAACGTAACCCCCCACCGTTGCAGGTAGGGTGGCAAACACAGAACTAAATGCGGGTTAAGTTCTGTAATTCCACAACGAAGCTTACTTACAAAAGATTTTATACCCGCAAAACGCCTCTTTTAGTATTTGAAACCCTGATACATTAGGCGCAATCAATAGTTAAGCACTTTTGTAAAGTGGCTATCCTGTGGTATTACTTACGCAACGGACACTGTAAAAATGACTGTTGCGTGAGGGGTGTGCAGGTTGAGCTTTTTACGCTTAGCGTAGCTCGTCAGGAATTCGCGGAACTTCGATGACCTTCCCGTCCTTAATCACAATGCGGAAGTTACCGCCCGTTCCCCAGCCTGTGCCGTAGGTCCACTGCCAGATATCATTCGGGCCGTCGGTGGTCATGAGGTAGGGCTTGCCCATGATTTGGCGCACCTCCTCTTTTGTCATGCCGACCTTTACGGCTCGGGCGTTCGACCAGGCGAAATGGGTGCCGACACAGCCGGCAAGAATGAGTGCGAGTAGGAGCGGGAGTAGTTTTTTCATGGTTGAGCTGGATGGCTCGATCTATGAATACCGGAAATAGTTGGGCAAGTTACAATGCTTCTCCCGACCCCGTTCGCCGCCGTAACTTATGCCCCGCATTAGCCAAAATATCACGCCTACCCTACGTTGGGTAAATTTGGCTGTTGACACGAATTTAGATGTAAAACGACGTTGAAAATCAATTGCGTCTAGTGTGTGGAGAGAGGGAGATGAACCCCCGTGCAATCAGTCCTCTTTCAGCTTCCCTCTCAGCATTTGATCCTCTCTGACTTTTTTGAGGCGATCATGTGCAGCGTGCCGCAGGAATGCAGCCGCAGTCCGCGATCCATCCAGCTTGGCCGCTACGCGCACCTCAGACAAGAGGTCCTTCGAAAGCTCTAAGTTAAATTGAGTCCATCCGTCTGGAAGGCGTTTCTTTTTCTGCACGCCCGACAGCCAAGATTCACGCCACAAACGTATCAATGCCCGAACTACCGCGTCCCCTGTTTTCCCTATATATTCCATAGGGAAACGACGCAATCAATCCCACCAATTACCCATGTTCAACGTAACCAAAATCGGAAACCAGATCAGCAATCCCGTCACGATTGACGAAGCAAAACACGAACGCCTGCGGCGTGATATCTTGCGAGCGAACACATCGTTTGAGCTTAGGATTGTTTCTTTCGCTTTGCTTGCTGAGTGTCGACGTCTGGCAAATTTGCCTTTCGCTCAGCAAGGTAAAGCTCGACGGCCTTTCTGATTAATGCAGAGAGCCTGCCTTTCTTCGCAACGGTTGGGAACTCATCGTCAGCTGTGGATCGAATCGCAATATCGATCTCGTTTGAGATTTGAAACGTGATTCTCCGACCGTCGCGAATTGGTGGGTTTTTACGATCATGTTTTTGCATGACACATGTCATGCACTGTCTGACAGACATTATGCAAGTAACTAATTGGTAGGGTTAGACCCCGTTGACCTTGTAGGGGGAATCATTATTTTGTTGCGCGTGTCTGACACAGAACACTACGGTCCGACACATGGCACGAATCACTTTTAGACCAGACGATGAATTGGTTGCAGTTCTAGAAAAGGCAGAGCGCGATACCGGACTGACCTCGAGCGAGCTTTGTCGGTTGAGCATTGCTGAATGGGTAGCCAAGCAAAAACCCGAGCAGATAATTAAGGCCAATGTTGCACGCCGGATTAAATCGGCACGCGGGAAAACGAGGACGGCCGCATGAGCTACGAGGATCAAGCGATCGTCACGATGCTCGTGGTGGCTGCCGTCAGCTGCGTCGCGGTGTTCGTCATAACCGAAGTTCGTGCTCGCCGTCGTCATCGGAAGCTGATCGCAGGACTCGATGCGATGGCCCGCGGTGAGGCTCAGTTCTCACGCACACGTCGCTGCAAGGAGATCGTCGCATGAGCACAGAGGAAAAACTAGATCGCGTGCTCACAGAGCTGACCGACGTAAAGCGGGAACTCGCGGACGTGAAACTACGGCTGCCGGTTGCTCAGAAGCGCGAGCCGATGCCTCCGACCCTGCTGCTGAAAGATTTCTGCAAGCGCTGCAATCGCTCCGTTTTTTGGGGATACGAGATGATTAAGCGTCGGAAGATCATCCCTTGCAAAACCGGCAAGCCATACGAAGTCCCGGTCGAGCAGCTTCAAAACTTTCTAGGGAGGGCTGCAAAGTGATCGCCGTTCCTTGCGCCATCCTTCTCGCCACAGATCTGACCGTCGCGGCTTTGTTGACGGTCGAGTGGTTCAAGACTTACCCCGTCGGCGGCAGTGGCGCCGGCAAAAGGAGAGCCGAAAAGCGGGCCGCAGAGGCCGCCGATGGGGCATCAAATTTCCCGTCCACGCAAAACCGATGGAACTCCCCCGTGGAGTCTGAGAGCAGCGATGCCTCAGGTGAATGCGTGGGCGGGTTTTCAATTTCGACCGGTTCAGTCGTTCAGACGACGCCAGCAAAACAGTGGCTCAGGACGTGGATTGAGAAGTGCCGAAAGGCTCTTACCCGCCGTGAGCAGTCCGCTTCAACGGCACACCAAAATAGCGTTACGGCGTCAGGGCAGTGCCCGCCGGTCGATTCCTCTTCGGTCGCGGCGCGGTGTCTGGTCCCTGATTCGGATCAGCCCGCGTCGTGACCCGTCCTTAACCCAAAACATATCCGAATCATGAATACACGTAACAGCGTCCCGCCGTCTCAGGAAGTTATAACTCAGGCCGTCAACATTCTGGCAATCGCCATGTCGACGCCGACAAACATCGCTGATGTTTTCGTCCAGTGGTCGCCGCACTGCCAGTCATTAGATGTCTCTGGTCATTCGTTCGGCTGGCATGAGAACAAGAGCGCGGAATTTAAGCGCGATCTCTATTTTCATCACAGCAAGGATGCGTTGGCTGAGTTAACGCAGGTCCGTGAAGACCTGATGGCCTACATTGCTGACTGTGAAAAAGCAGGGCCAGCCGAACGCGCTGAGTCCGATGCAAAGGCTCTGCGCGCACAGGCCGCGAAACTTCTGGCTGAAGCCGACTCACTTTCTCCCGTCCAGTCGTGAGCAATTCTCGCGCTCGTTTCTCCGGCTTCGGCGATGCCGTCACCAATCACAAGCTTTGGCTGCAATCTCAGCGCATCGCAAAGCAAGAGCGCGTGAAGAAATCCGAACCAGTTCCCACCAGCTTCAAAGACCCGCGATTCGTCAGCGTTCGCGAACAGATCGAGCGCAATGCCGCCAAGTAATTTCCGTAGTTAAACCATCGATACAAAAAAGCCCGCCGTGTCATCGGCAGGCTCAACTAACTCAGAACATGAGCAAAAAAACAAAAAACGTCTCAAAAGACAAGTCAGCATCCAAGCCGGTCGTCCGGCCACCTAAAAAAGGCGAACGCCAATTGCGCGTCGAATTCACCGAAAAGGAAATCCTTGAACAGGCTAAAAAGCTTGCCGAAGCCAATGCCGAACTTAGCCGCGCTGAGAACAACAAGAAGTCTGTCACCAGCCAACTCAAGGCCGACTGTGACAGCATTTCCAGCCGCATCGCCGTGCTGTCGGGCAAGATCAACGACGGATTCGAGTACCGCCAGGTGAACGTTGAAACAACTTTCGACGATCCCAAGCGCGGAATGAAGACCACCCGCCGACTCGACACAAACGAAACCGTCGAGTGCGAAACCATGACCGGCGCAGAGATGCAGGAAGAGCTCCCGCTGACCACGTCCGGCAGTTCTGGCGCGGCGGTGATTTCAATAACCACCGGCAAGCCCGAACGCCCGCCTCTGCGCACAGTCACGGGGTCCGGCGTTGTCGCCACCGAAGAGGATGGCGAGGGCGAAGATCTCCAAAACGAAGACGACAGCAAAACATAACCGATCATGGCACTACAAATCATCAAAGGAAAGATTGCTGCCCCAGTGCGCGGCATCTTCAGCGGAACCGAGGGCATCGGTAAATCTACGCTCGCTGCGCAGATTCCGGGCGCTGTCTTCATCGATACCGAAGACGGTTCCAGTCAAATCGACTGCGCCAGAATCCTCGCCACCGATTGGCGTGCGATCGAGAACGCGGTCAAGGAACTGATCGCAGACCAGCAAGGTTTCACCACCGTAGTCATCGACACCGCCGACTGGCTTGAACGCGCACTCATCGAGTGGATGCTCAAGCGGGACGCGCAGAAATCAATCGAGTCCTACGGATACGGGAAAGGGTACACGATGCTGCAAGAGCATTTCGCCCGGTTCCTGGCTCTGTGTGACCAGTTGATCGCGAAAGGCATTCACGTCGTGTTCGTGGCTCACACGAAGACGGTCCGCGTCTCGCCTCCCGACCAGACGGACGGTTACGACCGCTGGGAACTCAAGCTGACGAAGCAGGTTTCACCGCTCCTCAAAGAGTGGTCCACGCTGTATCTGTTCGCCAACTACAAGATTCAGATCGTGGAAGGCACGGACGGACGGCTCAAGGCTCAGGGCGGAAAAGAACGCGTCATGTACGCGAACCGTTGCGCCGCTTGGGATGCGAAAAACCGTTACGGACTGCCCGACGAAATGCCGATGGACTTTGCGCAGGTCGCGAAGGTCTTTGACGGTGCAGTGGCGCGGCCACTCGTCAACGTCGCTCCGGTCGCTCCGGTTGTGGCACCCACAGTCAGCACGGAACCAGTCCCGACGCTCGCCACGATGGAACAGCTGGCGCAGCTGCTCGAATTCAAGAAGTCGAAGAAAGGCGCTGAGATGATCGAGGCCGCGCTCGAACAGATCAACGGCATCGACTGCTCAGAGCTGACAGTCGAACAGATCAACGGCATCGACTGCTCAGAGCTGACAGTCGAACAGGCCGCCGAGCTGATCACCAACATCGATGTCGCGCTTCCGAAGGTCGCGTCATCCACCAACCCAACCGTTCCCGGCAATCTTCCGCCTCACTTCGTAAAGTGGCTCGATGCGAATGCCGATGCGGTCAACGCGTACCTGGTTCGCGTCAAGTGGCTGGTAGCTGGTCAGACGTGGCGCGATCTAACCGACGAAAAGGCGCACAGCATCGTCGACAAGTCCGACAAGTTCGCTCGTGCAGCCGGTATCACGGCCATCGGAGGTGCAAAGTGAAAATTGAAATCAAAACAGTCTTCGGCGATCTCATATTTGAAGGTGATTTCACCTGCATGGCAGAGGCGATCAAGGCCGCGCTAGCGGCCAAAAAATCGCTCAGCTCTGCGAACCTCAGCTCTGCGGACCTCAGCTCTGCGGACCTCCGCTATGCGGACCTCAGCTCTGCGAACCTCAGCTATGCGAACCTCAGCTATGCGGACCTCAGCTCTGCGGACCTCAGCTCTGCGGACCTCCGCTATGCGGACCTCAGCTCTGCGGACCTCAGCTATGCGAACCTCAGCTCTGCGAACCTCCGCGAAACAAAGGGATCAGCGTTAGCCATCGCTCAAACACGGATTTTGCCAGAGGGCAATATCATCGGATGGAAGATGCTTTGCGGTGGTATCATTGCAAAAATACTGATCCCGGTTGAGGCGAAGCGCAGTCACGCATTTGGCCGCAAATGCCGTGGTGAATTCGCTCGCGTACTGGAACTGATCAAAGACGGGAAGCCGTTTGATGGTGAAGGTACGTCGATCCACTCACCATCGTTCAAGTATCGAGTTGGGGAAATCGTCAGACCGGACGAATTCTCTAAAAACTGGATGGATGAATGCGCGCCCGGTATTCATTTTTTCATCACGCGGGAAGAAGCGGAGGCGTACAACTAATGACGCCGATCAAATATCTCATCGGCGACGCCACGCATCCGCAAGGCGCAGGCGTGAGGATCATAGCGCATTGCTGCAACAACGTCGGCGCTTGGGGCGCTGGCTTTGTGCTGGCAATTTCTGCTCGCTGGAAAACGCCAGAGATAGAGTTCCGCGCAGCCAGCCCGCTCGGCCTTGGCGATATTCAATTGATCGTCGTCAGCCCTTGGACGGTCGTTGCCAATATCGTCGGTCAAGACGGCGTTGGGCGCGATCACAAGGGGAATCCACCGATCAACTATCCCGCGCTTTCCCTCGGGTTAAGCAAGCTGGCTGAAATTGCCAAATCGACAAAAGCGTCGATCCACATGCCGCGCATTGGTTGCGGGCTCGCTGGCGGTTCGTGGCCTGTCGTTGAAGAGCTGATAAAAGTTCACTTCGGCGAAAACGACGTGCCGGTGTTCGTTTATGACCTGCCGGCCAAAGGAGGTGCCTCGTGAGCGATCTCATCATCACACCAAATATCGGCGGTGCGATCGTCACTGCTGCCGATGCCGCAAAGCTTCGTCGCGACGAGTTGTTGGTTCAGGCCGGAACGGTCACCACTATTACCGACCGTCTCGATGCCGACGACGCCACAGCGACGCTCAAGCAGTTGACCGAATTCTCGAAATCTATCGAAGAACAACGGAACGAAGCGAAGGCACCGGTCCTGCTACTCGGCAAACAGATCGATTCCCTTGCCAAGGAAATCACCGCAACCATTACGACTGAGGCAACTCGCATCGGTCGTGTGCTCGGCGAATTCGAGGCCGCTGAGCGAGCCAAGGCCGAAGACGAACGCCGCAAGGCGCAAGCCGAGGTTGTACGCATCGCCGAGGAAGCTCGAAAGAAGGCAATCGAAGTCAGCAAGAGTGCAGCTAATCCGCTGGCTCAAGCTCGTGCTGTCGATGCGGTCGTTGAGCAGGCCGCTGTTCAGGTCGCCGCAGTGAAACAACAGGCCGCATCGTTCGTACCGACCAAGGCCGCAGGATCAAAACTACGCGGGACCATCTGCTTTGAGGTGACCGACATCAAAGCCCTCTACGCAGACAACCCGACGCTCTGCATCGTCGAACCAAACGGGACCGCCATTCGTGCGATCCTCAAACAAAATCCAAACCTACAAGTGCCAGGTCTGCGGCACTGGATCGAACAGAAACTCTCAGTCTAAAATCTTATGCCACTACTAGAAACACCTGGCCTTCACATGGCCACAGTAACCACGTCAGAAATCGGCCAATCAGAACAAGGAAGCCCGTTCCTTCAGATCTCTTTTGAGACTGCAGACGGGTCGATAACGGGTTGGTTATACCTCACCGAAAAAGCCCTCGAACGTACCGTTGAAACGCTCCGAAAGGCGTTCGAGTTCGATGGCAATTTCGAGACCGTCTGTGAACAGATCAACGGAAAGTCCTGTTCGATTGTTTGCGAGATGGACGAATACCAAGGGAAAGAGCGGCTGAAGGTGAAATGGGTGAATCCAGAACGCTCTTCCGCACCGATCAACGATCAGGCTTCATTCCTGAAGACGCTCTCGGCGAAGGCTGCGCGCATCCCCGCGAAAGCTCCGGCTGCCGCTGCACCAACACGCACACCGCCTGCCGCGAAAGCTCCCGTCGCTCAGCGATCAGCCGCAACGCCAGCTCCGAAAGCCGCCACCGTAACCGAAGACGAGCCATTCTGATCGATGTTATCTCTTCGTCCATACCAGACCAGGTCGGTTGATTTCCTGTTGCCTCGCCAGCGCGGCTTTATCGTCGCGCCGGCAGGATCGGGGAAGACACTGATCGCCGCCAGTGCAGCCAAGGCAGTTGCGCAACCATTCGACAGGGTTGGATGGCTTTGTAACACCAAGGAGCAATGCGAGCAGGCGCACGATGCCGCCAAGAAAATTGATTGGTCGGCAACCGTGACGCTTGTGGTCCGGTGTGTGGCTGGCAGGCCAGATGTTTCAGAATTCGACATTCTGATAATCGACGAATGCCATCACCTCCCGGCGATGACATGGACGGAAACGGCCCTTGGGGCCAAAGGAATCGTCTGGGGCTTTTCCGCAACGCCGTGGTCCGGAGATTGGGAACGCGATGGCGTTTTGAAAGCATTCTTCGGCGAAGAGAACTTCCTTGTGATTGATCGCAAGGAAGTCATCGCAGGAGGATCGATCACTCAAGGCGTCGTCTACGTTCACCACGTCGACCGTGAGGGAGAGTTCAACGACCAGATCGATTACATTGCCGCGAAAGAAACGGCGATCCGCTGCAAGCGGTATCCGATGATTTCGCGTTTCGAACACGAACGCCGCTGCCGCTGGCAGACGACGGTTGAGTTCATCAAATCGAACCAGAACCGGAACCAACGCATCGCCGATCTGGCGAACCAATCGAACGCGGCAACGCTGATTCTCGTCTCGGCTATAGAGCATGGAGAGTATCTGGCGAAGTACATCACCGATTCTTTTTTGGTCCATGCGAAGATCGGGAAAAAGAAGCGCACGCAGGCCATCGATGATTTCCGCACCGGGAAACTTCGCGTGATGCTGGCAACCAGCCTTGCCGATGAGGGATTGGATGTGCCGCGGGCTTCCGTGCTGATTCTGGCCTCTGGTGGCCGCTCTGCCGGTAAACTCGAACAGCGTGCAGGCCGCGTGATGCGTCCGCACGAAGGGAAGGAGTTCGGCACCGTTCACGATTTTTCAGATGCGGGCGCTTCGCTCGCTCACAACCAATTCAAGGCGCGTGCGCGCACCTACAAAAAACTGGGGTACAAGATTCATGACTACAGCTGAGACACTAAAATTTTTTATCGCGTGCGGACTTCCGAAGCCCGTCACCGAGTTTGAATTCCACGCAACACGCGGTTGGCGATTCGACTTCGCCTGGCCCAAGCACAAGCTCGCTTTGGAAGTTGAGGGCGGGATTCACAGCGGAGGGCGGCACACGCAGCCACAGGGATTCCTCGGCGACATGGAGAAGTACAATAGCGCCGCTGTGCTTGGTTGGCGCGTGCTTCGCTTCACACCGCGTGGTTCGTGCTCTCTTACCGCTGCGCAAATGGTTCGTGAGGCGATGGGGGTGTCCAAGTGATGACGCTGCTTCAATGGGCCGGTGATCATCCGGTTCTCTCCACGATCTACGTCTGCGTGCTCTTCACGTCCGTCATTGCGATCACCGAACAGGTGTTCCTAGGCATCGCCGCGATTGTACGAGCATTCCGAAATGACACATGAAGATCGGACAACTAGCACACAAACTTTGCGGTAGAGACTGGAAATCTATCCAGCCGCCACCGTGGTCGGAATGCAAAGAGGGATACGATGCGATCCACGCTGCATGGGCAGAAGTTCAGCAGCTCATCGCACAACGCAATGGGCTCACTGAGTTATTCCCTGACAAAGCAGAGGCGCACAAAAACCAGTGTAACGAACTAATCGCGGAAGTTGCGCGAACGCTTCACGAGAAAGTCTGGGAGCTTGAAGCATGAAACTCCATCTCCACGTCAAAACAGAGTACTTCAACGCCATAAAAAGCGGTGCCAAGAAGGAGGAAAACCGGTTGGCAAATGACTATTGGAAAAAGCGATTTGTTACCGTTATGAAAACGGGCCACATCCTCACGCGAGAATACGAATCAGTCGTTATCTACAACGCGTACAAGCCAGGCGCTGAAAACAGGGTGGAATTTCCGTGGCGTAGATGGACGGTAAAGACGATCACGCATCCACACTTTGGGCCAAAGCCTGTCACAGTTTTCGCGATCAAACTGGAGGCGATGCCATGACCAGCGAACTGTTCCCGCCAGAAACCGTGCAGATGGATTCGCCGCGCCTAGCGTGGATTAAGAAGCATGGCGTGCTGACTTATCACTCGATGCCAGGTACAGACGATGCGCTCTGGTTTGCCGGTTTTCAGGACTGGCACGAGGGATTAACAGGCGCGGAGTTCATGATCGCCGAGACATCAGAAAACGGCGGAATCAATATCGGCGAAGGCAAAACCGAAGACGCTGCAATCGTTGATCTGTGCACGAAGTGCCAAGTGCCGCTCTGGAATGAGGAGGGCGAAAATTGATACCACGCGCCAAAACTTTCTTCTCTGGTGCTGGCCTGATGGACATCGGCCTTGCCCGTGGTGGCGTCGAAATCACCGACAGCTACGAGGTCGACGCCAAGTGCTGTGCAACCCAACGGGCGAACTTCTCGCATCGCGTTCACGAGTGCGACATCCGCACCAAGCTCGTGCTCGATGGCGGAGAACGTGCCGACGTTTATGCCTTCACGTATCCATGCACAAGATACGCCGACGCAGCCGCCATCCACGGGAAACAGACCGGCGATGAGTTATACCTGCACGCGCTGCGTCATCTGGCCGTCGAACCGCCTGAACTGTACGTCTGCGAAAACGTACCTGGAATGAAGAAATTCAAGGTCGTGATGGAAGTCATGACGCGCCTTCCCGGTTACTACGTGCATGTCATCTGCCCGGTCCAAACATCGACCTGGCTGCCACAGGTACGAGACAGACTGATAATCATCGGCTCTCGCCGTTACTTCCTATGGCGTCAACCAGAGGCAATCCGCCGTGTTACCCTGCGCGAAATCCTTGAATCCGATCCTCAGCCAGAAATCCCTGATTACGTCGGCTCGCGCTTGGACGGTGCTTATCGCGACATGCCGATCATCTCCGATCCGGATCGTGATGATGTCGCCCCGACCTGCGTTGCTCACTATGCCAAAGACCTGAGCACGCGTCTCGTGGTCGACAGGTGTTTCCCTCGTGGTGTCCGGCCTTACACCGTCCGCGAATACGCCCGACTGCAAGGCGTGCCGGACTCTTTCACGTTCTCTGGAACCAATCGCGATGCCTATCGGATGATTGGGAACGGCGTTTCCGTTCCGGTTGGCGAATGGATCGGCCAAGAGATCAACCGCTATTTCAACACTACCACCTCTTTTCTTTCGTGAATTACCAACCGACACTTTTTGACGGTGCGCGGATGCTCTTGCCTGATGCGTTACAAATAACCGCCGACAGTCTCAACGGCTACGGGCAGCTCTACGACCATTGGGCGATCGCGTTCAGCGGTGGCAAGGACTCATCGGCCACGGTTTCAGCCGTTGTATATCTGCTCAAGTCGGGCCGTGTGAAAGCGCCAAAGAGCCTGACCGTGCTGATGTCAGACACGCGCATGGAATTGCCGCCGCTGTTCACGACAGCGATGCAGGTGATGTCCGAGGTGCGAGCGCTCGGTTTCAATGCGCAGGTAGTCATGCCGACGATGGAAGATCGGTTCTTCGTATATATGCTCGGTCGCGGCGTTCCGCCTCCGTCGAATACCTTCCGCTGGTGTACGGCTCAGCTGAAGATTGAGCCGATGGTTAACGCGCTGAAAGCGCTTCGCGATGAGCACGGCCGAAAGTTCCTTATGCTGACCGGTGTCAGGATTGGCGAGAGCGCCGTTCGTGATGCGCGGATCGCGCTGTCATGCGGCAAGAACAATTCGGAGTGCGGACAAGGCTGGTTTCAGATGGCGACGCCTGATGCCGTTGCTGACACGTTGGCGCCTCTGCTACACTGGCGCCTCTGCCATGTCTGGGATTGGCTCACAGGACTTGTTCCTGAGGGATTCGAGCACGGACTTTCAACGAAGCTGATCGCTGCCGTTTACGGTCAGGACGAGAATCTTGAAACGCACGCTCGCACCGGCTGCGTTGGTTGCAATCTGGCGAGCCGCGACTTTGCGCTTGAGGAGATCATCAAGCGGCCAATGTGGAAACAGTACGCGCCGCTAATGGGCCTGCGTCCGCTGTATGCCGAACTAAAGAAGCCGCACAACAGATTGCGCAAAGACGGATCTGAGACGCGCAAAGATGGAACGCTCGTGGCAAATCCATGCCGTATGGGCCCGCTTACATTCGAGGCTCGGCTATGGGCACTCGGAGAAGTGAAGCGCATCCAGGCAGCGGCCGGCGTCGATCTGATCAATGCCGAGGAAGAGACGAAGATCCGTGAGCTCATAAGCCGGAAGCAATGGCCGAATGGATGGGATGGCTCCGAGCCAATAGCGTCCAAGCCATTTGAAAACGTCAGCCCGGACGGTTCGGTGCAACGCATGATGATGGACCTGATCACTCAATGAGCAACATCCCTGAATCTCTCCGCCGTGTGCTGGCGAAGCTTCCGCAAAAGCCGGGAGCCAAACTCCCGGCCACCGATATTTATACCGCCACGGAGACAACAACTATTCTCCGCGATGGCACCGTTTACCGAACCAAGCGGGACGGTTCAGTTAAGTATCTTCCTTCTGTGCCTTCAATTCCATGACCTGCGTCAAAATCTCTTTTCCTCGTGCTCCGCGCCTCGATGGCATGCCTCGCCGCGTTCAGATCGAGCGCTGTTCTGATGCCAGTTTCTGGTATCGGGATCTTGTTGGCAAAGTTGTGATGATTGAGGCCGCAGATTCCTGCGGCTACTGGGCGCGCGAGGGCGGCGAGTTCAACTGCATCAACGTGATCAAGCACGAGGACGCTACACTTTTACCGTTAGAAAACTAACCAATGACTTCCGCCCTACAAACCGCTCTGCTTCTGCGCGAGGCAGGCATCGCAGCAATCCCGGTCAAGCCGGACAAACGCCCACTCATCGAATGGCGAAAACACATGAGCGATCTGCCAACAGAGGCAGAACTCGCCAAGTATTTTGCCAAGTGCGATCGGCTCGCGCTGATCGGAGGAAAAATCCAGTGCTTGGACTTCGATGAGAAATACTCAGCTGGCATCTTCTCACGCTTCGCCGCTCGCTCTGAAGAGGTGGGGCTTGACCATCTGATCGGCGAACTGATCCGCCAGAAAACGCCGAGTGGTGGGTATCATCTGGTTTGGCGATGTGAGGGAAAGACGATCCGCAATCTCAAGCTCGCCGAAAAAGCCAATCACGAGGTGATGATCGAGACGCGAGGCGAGGGCGGCTACTTCCTGATCAGCCCGTCCGAAAACTACGTTTTGGAAAACGGTGACTGGTCGTCGATTCCGTGCATTTCGGAAGAAGATAGAGACGCGTTGTTAGATTTAGCCCGTTCGTTCGACGAACGCCCGCCGACTGAGGCCGGAGCTGACAATCACTCGGAGCAATCCGCTGATAGTCCCTCCGCTCACTCACCGCTCGGGCCCGACGTGACGCCGGGTGATGACTACGATTTCCGCGCCGACATTCCTGCGCTGCTCAAACAGCACGGATGGAAGGCTGCGGGTTCGTCAGGGAAGTATTGGACGCGTCCCGGCAAGGCCAAGGGCATCTCTGCCAGTTGGGATGTGGTGCCTGGTCGTTTGTTCGTGTTCAGCTCGTCGACAGCATTCGAGCCTCAGCACGTCTACCGGCCGTGGCACGTTTACGCCGTGCTCGAATGTGGCGGCGATTTCAAACGGGCCGCTTTGGAGCTTCGCCGGCAGGGCTTCGGCGGAAGCACTCAAAAGAAAAAAACGCAGCCGCGTGACGAATTCATTTCGGATGATCCGCCCGGTGTTGAACCAACGCCTGATGATCCGCCAGGAGTTGAGGCTGGCGTCGATCCACATGGTGCGGCGCCAACCAAGGAAACCGAGGACGATAAGATTCGACGCATGCTGCGCGCTCGCGAGTACAACGACAGCGACGAACCGCCGCCGCTCGTTCCACTCTTCACGCTCGCTGAACACGTCATCTGCACACCGGGAAATCTGGCGAGTATCACGGCTCCGGTGAAGGTCGGCAAATCGGCGTTCTCTGGCGCGTTGATGGCTGCAACCATGACGGCACCTGAAACAGAAACCGATCTGCTATCGATCAAGGCGTTCAACACGCAAAACAAGGCCTTTATCTATTTCGACACCGAGCAAAGTCCTTATCATTTCTGGCACGCGGTAAAACGGGCAATGCGGCGCGCTAGAGTGGCTGGAAAGCCTGAGTGGCTGACTGCTCACCGGATCGCTGATCTGAAGGCACAGGAAGCACGGAAGGCCGTCGCCATTCGCATGGCAGACATGGCCGAGGTGTTCGGTGGCGTTTACGCCGTGGTGATCGATGGTGTGGCTGATCTGGTTCAGGACGTGAACGATGCCGCGGAATGTAACGGGCTGGTCGCTGAACTGCACACGCTGGCGATTCGTTACGACTGCTCAATCATCTGCGTGATCCACAAGAACCCCGGATCTGATAAGGTGCGCGGGCATCTTGGCTCACAGATCGAGCGTAAGTCAGAGACCAACCTGTCCCTCGATAAAGAGGACGGCGTCACTGTCGTCTGGTCTGCCAAGCAACGTGGTGCGTCGATTGATAAGAAGGATGCGCCACGCTTCGCATGGGATGATGAGTTAAAGATGCACGCCAGTGTGCTGGTTGAGCAGAATAGGCCTGCGGCGAAGGTCGTGGAGTTGCTTGAACTGGCTGAAACGGTCTTACAACCCGGAGCATCAATGCAATGGAAAGAGTTGATTGTGGCACTCACAGAGGCGCGTCGAACGCCCAATAACGCACCTGTTCAGCGCACAGTACAGCGTTGGATAGCGGGCATGCAAAAGGCCGAAATACTCAAGGTATTCAAAGGCTATTACAGCCTGAATCCTAAGCTCACGTTAGCACCACAACAGACAACAGACAACCAACAGACATCGTAACAGACATGTCTGCTCAACAGACAACAGACATGTGGGTGCCTATATATAGGCACCCATAGATGTCTGTTAAACCCGAGAACCAATAGACAACAGACATTATGGAAAACAGTACCAACACAAAGACGTTGCGTGACGAACTCGCAATGGCCGCGCTCCCTGCGCTCATCAATCGCTCAACCGAGTATGCTCGCGAAGAGTTACGTAATGATGGGTTCGGTGAACAATCAATGAACGATAGGTTCGAACCTGCAACCCCCAACCTACCTGCCTTTGATGACCCGATTGATTTGGAGTGTGAGGCTAGTCGTGTTGCTCGCAGTGCGTATGCGATTGCTGACGCGATGATGAAAGTGCGTGCCCTTGCTCGATTGTAAAAAAAACGGACCATCCGCAACTGGTCAAAATCGACCTCCCACCCCCTAAGGAATCTTTTAACCGGCCTTTGCCGTGCAGGGTCCGCGACAG
>Ga0302289_1000373_pt1 | contig 20736 bp, 20 predicted proteins | sample III_Fen_N1_2_FD_194552 | JGI IMG/M metagenome (GOLD analysis project Ga0302289, IMG submission 194552) | Peat permafrost microbial communities from Stordalen Mire near Abisko, Sweden - III_Fen_N1_2 | ecosystem: Environmental > Terrestrial > Soil > Wetlands > Permafrost | place: Sweden: Abisko... | reverse complement strand
GCGTACGATCTCCGATTCGTCCTCTACGATCAATATGCGCATGGCAAGCCGTCCTCTCCGCACGTTTTCGCGAAACCGATTCGAGTTCGCGCATTCACGTTACTTCATTATATCCATATTCACGCGCGTTTCCAATAAAGATTACAGCACTGTCGCGGGCAGGACTGTGAATTTTGTGCGTAGGATGCCGTATCTCATCAAATTCTCATGCTGCGGCTGCACGCCGCGGATTTTGATCGGCATGGATGGATTGAAAATGCAAGAGAATAAGAGATTCGCTTGTGTTTATTTGCGGATCAAAGCCTCTACAAAACGAACGCAGTTATCTGAAAATAGATTGCGTTTCTGTCGGGAATCACCGAAAATTAGACTTTTTTGCTTGGATAGTATGCCGAACTGAATTCAATGTGTATAATATACGGATACAAACAAAAACTTGATCTATATTTTACAATCCCTCGTTTAGTCTATTCGCTCTCGAAAGGAGTCGCGTTATGTTTCATATATCCATCGACTGGCTGCAATCGCTTTCTATGCTGGGGCGAGTTGCGCTCGCCGCGGTGCTTGCGGGCGTCATCGGCTATGAGCGAGAGCTCGTTCAGCGCAATGCGGGCATGCGCACGCATATTCTCGTTGCCATCGGTGCCGCGCTTGTGATGTGCAGCGGTGAATTTCTGATGACCCAATATCCCAACTCCAATATCGACCCGGCTCGCATCGGCGCGCAAGTTGTCAGCGGCATCGGTTTCCTGTGCGCGGGCACTATTATCAAAGAAGGTATCTCCGTGCGCGGGCTGACCACCGCAAGCAGCCTCTGGTGCGTGTCCTGCGTTGGCCTCGCAGCGGGCAGCGGCAACTATGTGGTCGCGATTGCCACAACGGGTATCATTCTCATCGTACTGCATGTGTTGCGCACCATGGCGCACAGCCGCCGCAAAAAGGCGAATCGCCTCGTGCTACAAATCGTCCTCTCGATGGAAGGGCAGAGCATTGTGCACTTGCAGGAAGATTTGGAGCGTATGGGTTGCGTGATCGACGAGTTCAGCTTCGCCATCGATACCAAAAACCTCAAGCGGCACGTCTACGCGCATGTGACCTTGCCGGATCGCGACAATCTCGCGCCGCTGATGGAGGGACTTTCCCGCATTGAAGGCGTTGCGTCAGTTGAGACGGTGTATGAGTAAATTGGGTGGGGTGCTCCGCTGGCCAAAGGGGTAAACCCCTTTGGAAACCCCCAACTTTGTTCCAATAAAAACTCCCCGTGCTTAATTGCGCGGGGAGTTTGGTTTTGCGGATAGGAAAGCTTTAGCCTTCCAACATCTGCAAGATGAACGCCTTGTTGCGTGCGCCGACGGCTTTGTCAACGGATTCGCCGTTTTCAAATACCATCAGCGTGGGAATGCTCATTACGCCATACTGGCTCGCGAGCTGCGGCTCATCGTCGATGTTGATCTTCGCAACCTTGATCGAATCATTTTCCCCGGCGATTTCCTCCACGATGGGGGACACCATGCGGCAAGGGCCGCACCACGGCGCCCAGAAATCGACGAGCACCTTTTTCTCGCTCTCGAGCACCTCTTGTTTAAAATTTGCGTTGGTGATATTCACAACAGCCATACTGACCACTCCTTTATTCAAATGAAAAGTATGATACGCTAATTCGTATCCCTATATTCAGTATAGCGGATGCGATTGAATTTTGAAAAGGCAATTCGTTAAATTGACGCAAAAAAGCAACAATTCAGACGGAGTTGCGTTGCGTTTTTCATCTTCTTGGGGTAAAGTGAAGCAAATAAGCACAAAAACAGAAAGGGGATTGCGAAGCAGATGCGCCTATTGACCTATACCGCAACCCCTGCCGACGAGGGACGCACGGTACTGAGCCTCCTTCATCGTGAACTTTTGTGTTCGGATTCGCATATTTCCCGCTTAAAACGGCGCGACGAAGGCATCCTGCTGGGCGGCGTGCGCTGCTACGTCACCGCGCGTGTCAGAGCGGGCGACGAGCTCACAATTGAGATCGGCGACCTGCCGGATGGCCACATCGTGCCGATGGCCTATCCGCTCAACGTACGATACGAGGACGACGACCTGCTGATTCTCGACAAACCAGCGGGAATCGCGGTGCATCAGTCCACGCGTGACCCGGAGGAACTGACGCTCGAAAACGCGGTTTGCCACTATCTCGGCGGCAGAATCAGTCCGCACCCCGTGAGCCGACTCGACCGCGGAACATCGGGACTCATGGCGTTTGCCAAGAGCGGATATATCCACGAGCGTCTCCGGCGGCAGATGCACACCCAAGCGTATGCGCGCACGTACCTCGGCATCGCGATGGGTCGCGTCGATCCTCCCTCCGGCGTGATTGAGCTGCCAATCGGCATGGCGCAAGGCTCAACCTATCAGCGCGCGATTCAACCGGAAGGTCAACCCGCTCGGACGGAATACAAAACCCTTGCAGTCAACGAGCGCTTCACGCTGCTGCGATTGATTCCGTTTACGGGGCGAACGCATCAGCTGCGCCTCCATATGGCGGCAGTCGGGTACCCGCTCGCGGGGGATTGGCTCTACGGCGCGGAGGATCGGGATCTCATCACGCGGCCTGCGCTGCACTCGCATGAGTTGACGATGACGCATCCGATTTCGGGTGAGCGGATTCACCTCTTCTCCGAATTGCCGGAGGATATGCAGCGGCTGATCACTTTGACAAATGATGGAATAAGGGAGAATCAATGAACATCATCACACTGGAACGAAACGGAATGATGATCGCGCAAATCGAGAGCGATGAAGTGCTGATTGCCGATGTGCAGTCCGCGTTGGATTTGATGGCGACGGTGCGCTATGAAACGGGAGCCGACCGTATGATTTTGCCCAAAGCGGCACTCGACGAGCGGTTTTTTGTGCTCAGTAGCGGGCTAGCGGGGGATGTTTTGCAAAAGTTTGTCAATTATCAATTGAAACTTGCCATCGTCGGAGATTTCTCTGTTTACACGAGCAAACCCTTGAAGGACTTCATCTACGAGAGCAACAACGCAAGCCACGTGTTCTTTGTCGCAACATTGCAGGAAGCGGCGGAAAGACTTTCTCGCGCGTAACTGCGCAAAAAAAACTGCGCCGCGCGGCGCAGTTTTTTGTAGCAACCAAAATGGTTTCGGTAGAAAATTCGACGCAGTGCGTTAGATGATGCCGAGCGGAATGAGCACCGCAAGCAGCACGATGTTGACCGAAGCCAACGAGATAATCCACTTCTTCTGCGTCTTGGGCTCCTTGTCGTAGATCAGGTAGCTCGCGAGGAAGAAGGGGATATAAGTCGTGATGAACACGGGAATTGCGCCCCACCACTTGTAAACCCAGATGAACGCCGGGGTGGATGCGAGGAAAATCTCGATGGCGGAGAAGAACAGCGCGCTGCCGATGGCGAACGCGATGCGGTTGTTGATGCCGAGAATCTTCATGTTCTTATCGGTGGGAAGCAGTTTGGAGGTAAAGCCCGCAACCGCGAACATCATCGAAAGTTCCCAGCTCACGCCGATGAGCAGGATGTAGCTTGTGCTCTCCGGCGAAACCGTCCAGAGCGCATAGCCGGTGAGGTAGCAGATCACAGCGTTTGCGATCTCATAGAGCCAGTGTACGCTGTAGAGCATGAGTGCGGCTGCGATCGCCTTGTAGTTTTTCTTGTGGATTTCGTCCACATAGATCATCACCACAAACGCGAGAATGGCGATGAACGTCCAGTTGAAGTTGGCTGTGCTGCGCACGGCAGCTTTCGCAAGATCCGCCAGCGGCTTGAGCCCGTCGTCTCCAAAGAGCATGAAACAATTACCTCCCTGATGAAATTTTGTTTGGTTGATATAGAATTAAAAGAACTTGTAAAGAGAACAAAGATTGGACTGCGTTCATTTTATCGCGATAGGTAACAACTGTCAATTTGTGTGTTTTTTAGCAACGCGTTCTATAAAAGCCTACTATTCGTGCAAAAAAACAGCCCCACGGCAGGAGCCGCGGGGCTGTTGTGCATCATATGCTATTTTTTGATTTTCTGCGCAGTCTTTTCCATAAATTTGTCGTTGTCCACGATGAAGCGCTCCTGCGTTCCCTCGCCGATGATTCCAGCGTCGTCATAGACACGGCAGAGGAAGACGAGTCGGCGGCGGTCGATCTCGATCAGCTCCGTTTCGCAGCGCACCGTCATTCCGATGGGCGTCGCGCTCAGATGCTTGATGTCGATGCGCGTGCCAACCGTGGAGCTGCCCAGAGACAGATACGGCTTCACGCTCTCCATTGCGCAATATTCCATGAGCGTAATCATACACGGCGTGGCATAGACGGCAAGACCGCCGCTGCCAAGCGCGCTGGCTATGTTTTGCTCGGTTACGATTTCTTCCTGCGTGCCGCGCACACCGCGACTCAGTACGCTCATATGCTCATCCTCCGAGGGGATTTTTGCTTGGTTTTACAATTGCCGCCGCTGGCTATGATACCGCAACTCGCGCAAAAACGCAACGGGAGTGATCGGAGATATTACTCGTAATCGACCACGTCTACCCAACGGAAGAGCAGCTCGCGCTCCTCCGGCTTGCCCTTGACGGACTGGCTGGCGGCGACGATGGGAATCCACTTCTGCACATATTGCCGCGGCGTTTCGCTCTTTTCGCAGAAGAGCTTGAGGTAGGCTTCCGCTGTCTTCTCGTCTCCGGTGAGGGCAAAGAGCAGATAGGTGCGTGCGGCGTCCGCGCTGGCATTGCCCTGCGTTGCGTGCGACCAGTCGAGGATAAACGGCGTGCCATCGTCACGTATGATGATGTTGGTGGGGTTAAAGTCCCCGTGGCAGAGCTTGTTGTGGCGCGGCATGGACTCCAGCCGGGTATGCAGGTCATATTTCGTCGCCGTCGGCAGCTCGGTCTGTATGATCTTGCGATCCATCTTATCCCTCAGTCGCGGCAGTAGCGGGCAGATCTGGCGGTGCATCAGTAGCTGGAGGTCGACAAACTGCTCCAGATACGCGGCGTGCTTCTTGGGGTTTTGCGCCATCAGCTCGGCGAGCGTTTGCCCGGGGATGTATTCGGACACGATGTACCACTTGCAGTCCTCAGTCATGCCAACGCCGTAGAGCTTTGGCACATTGAGCGCGGTTTCTTCCACGCGCGCGTGGTTGAGTGCCTCGTTGAGTACGTCCGCTTTCTTAAATCCTTCGCCGAACACCTTGATGACCGTGTCGCCGTCGCGATAGACGGTCTTGTTTGTGCGGAATGCGATCACATTCGATAGATCCATGGCGTTCTCCTTATTGTACATTGTGGTTTGATGTTGAGAAAAAGCTTGGCGTCAGGCAGGTTTTACCCTGCCCGACACCAATGTATCAGAGTTGTGCTGCGGTCAATGCCGCGCGGCAGTTAAACGCGAACATTCGTGCCATAGTAGGCGTTGAGGTACATTTGCTTGATTTCGCTCATGAGCGGGTAGCGTGGGTTTGCGCCGGTGCACTGGTCGTCAAACGCCTGCTCGACCATCTCGTCGAGGCGAGCGAGGAAATCCTCTTCTTTGATGCCATAGTCGCGGATGTACTTCTTGATACCGACGCGCTCCTTGAGGGCATCGACGGCGGAAATCAGCGCTTCAACCTTGTCTTCATCCGTCTTGCCTTTGAGACCCAGCGAGTCTGCGATTTCCGCATAGCGGGCAAGGGTGTGCGGGTGGTCATACTGCGAGAAGGCACCCATCTTGACCGGAACATCCGTGGCGTTGAAGCGGATGACTTCGTCGATCATCAGCGCGTTTGCTACGCCGTGCGGAATATGATGAAATGCGCCGAGCTTATGCGCCATGCTGTGGCAAACGCCGAGGAACGCGTTGGCAAACGCCATGCCGGCCATCGTGGCGGCATTCGCCATCTTTTCTCGGGCGACGGGGTCGTTGGCTCCGTTGTCATAGGCGCGGGGGAGGTACTCGAATATCATCTTGAGTGAACGCAGCGCCGTGCCGTCGGTAAAGTCCGTTGCGAGCATGGAAGCGTACGCTTCGAGATCATGCGTGACCGCGTCGATGCCGCTGGCCGCCGTGAGGCCCTTTGGCGCGTTCATCATCATGTCCGCGTCGACGATTGCCATATCCGGCATGAGCTCGTAGTCTGCCAGCGGGTATTTGACGCCCGTGGATTCATCCGTGATGACCGCAAACGGGGTGACTTCGCTGCCCGTTCCCGCGGTGGTCGGAATCGCGATAAAGTACGCCTTTTCACCCATCTTGGGGAAGGTGTAGACGCGCTTGCGAATGTCCGCAAAGCGCATCGCCATATCCATGAAGTCCGCTTCGGGATGCTCATACATAACCCACATGATCTTTGCCGCGTCCATTGCGGAGCCGCCGCCCTGGGCGATGATCACGTCCGGCTTGAATGTTGCCATCTGCTTTGCGCCTTCTCTGGCGCTGGCAAGCGTCGGGTCGGGCAGGACGTTGAAGAAGGTTTCGTGCGAGATGTTCATCTCGTCCAGCTTGTCCGTCACGGGCTTTGTGTAGCCGTTTTCATAAAGGAACGTGTCGGTTACGATAAACGCGCGCTTTTTGCCGAGGGTGTCTTTGAGTTCGCCCAGCGCAACCGGCAGGCTTCCCCTCTTGAAATAAATTTTATCGGGCGTGCGGAACCAAAGCATATTCTCTCTCCTCTCGGCGACGGTTTTGATGTTTAACAGGTGCTTGACGCCGACGTTTTCGGAAACCGAGTTTCCGCCCCAGCTGCCGCATCCGAGCGTGAGGGACGGAGCAAGTTTGAAGTTATACAGGTCGCCGATGCCACCGTGCGCGGAGGGAGTGTTCACGAGGATGCGGCAGGTTTTCATGCGTTTCGCATAGTCCGCGAGCTTGTCCTTCTGTGTCAGGGGGTTCAGGTAAACGCTTGCGGTGTGGCCGTAGCCACCGTCCGCAATCAGGCGCTCCGCTTTTTGCAGCGCTTCTTCAAAGTCCTTGGCGTGATACATCGCCAACACGGGGGAGAGCTTTTCATGCGCAAATTCTTCGGAAAGTTCAAGGCTCTTGACTTCGCCGATGAGGATTTTCGTCTTCTCCGGCACTGTCACGCCCGCAAGTTTTGCGATGGTGAATGCCGACTGTCCGACGATCTTGGCGTTGAGCGCGCCGTTGATGAGGAGGGTCTTGCGCACCTTCTCGGTTTCGTCGGGCTTGAGGATAGTGCAGCCGCGATCGGCAAACTCTTTTCTCACCTTGTTGTAGACGGAATCGACCACGATGACCGCCTGTTCGCTGGCGCAGATCATGCCGTTGTCAAATGTCTTGCTCAGAATGATCGAGCTGACCGCAGAGAGAATGTCTGCCGACTCGTCAATGATCGCGGGCACATTGCCACTGCCAACGCCGATGGCAGGTTTGCCGCTGCTATAGGCGCTCTTGACCATGCCGGGGCCGCCGGTGGCAAGGATGCAGTCCGCTTCCTTCATCGCGAGGTTCGTTAAATCGAGGCTCGGAGCATCCACCCAGTCGATGATGCCTTCCGGTGCTCCCGCGGCAACTGCTGCTTCGAGCACGATGCGTGCGGCTTCGATGGTGGAGCGCTTGGCGCGCGGGTGTGGGCTGATGAGAATGCCGTTGCGGGTTTTCAGCGCGATCAGCGTCTTAAAAATTGCGGTCGAGGTTGGGTTCGTGGTTGGGATCACCGCGGTGATGACGCCGAGGGGTTCCGCAATACGCGTGATGCCGTAGGCTTTGTCTTCTTCGATCACGCCGCAGGTCTTCGTGTCGCGGTATGCGTTATAAATATATTCGGAAGCGTAGTGGTTCTTGATCACCTTGTCCTCAACCACGCCCATGCCGGTTTCTTCTACGGCGAGCTTCGCCAGCGGAATACGGGCTTTGTTGGCGGCGGTTGCGGCGGCTAGAAAGATCTTGTCCACCTGCTCCTGTGTAAATGTTGCGTATGTTTTTTGCGCTTCGCGGAGGCGGATAAATGCGCACTCCAAGGCTTCTACGCTGTCAATGGGGGTTCTGTTCGTCGTGTTTGTCATAATCTCCATCTCTCCTCTTGTCTTCCTCATGGTTTATCTTGGTTTCGAGTTGGCGATCTTCCCATCCTCCGAGAGTGATGCTGGTATCACCGGCTACGTTCTTTCTGTCTATAGATTACGACGCTTGGACCCGATTTGGAAGTCAGGAAATCGGAATATCAGTATATAGATATCGATATAAGAATATCTATATAACAGAATCGATACTCTGTTTTAACATTCACCCAGATGTTCAGAGTAGAAAAAGCCCAACGCAAGCCGGCCGAAACAGAAGGAATTCCAAAAATCAGAATAAAAAAACCCGGCGTAGGCCGGGAGATGTGAAAACAAAACAGATCGAGTGTCCTTATTCTTTGACCACGCGCCGAGCAGATTCGCGCAATTTCTCGGACATGAGGCGATCCAGCCGGGTCATGTGGTAGCCCGCGCGATAGATGAGCACATCGCGAAATAGATTTCCGGGGAAATCGACGCGCCTCTGCACGAGTTTGAAGCGATCCAGTACATCCTGCGGAATGGGAGACGCAATGGTATAAGCCGAATCCAGGCAACTGAGCAGCTCAAGCTGACTCGCGCGCTCATAAACCGTGATGGTGTTTTTCGCCTCGATGGCCTGCGCGAGTTCGCGCGCCTGATTGACGGGGAGCGAGGGGATGGATGCGTCCCCATAGATTACCTCGGTACAATCCACTAGATCGTGATCGGTGACGATCGGCTGATTGTTGAGCGCGTGTTGGGCGCTGAAAATAACAACGCAGGAAAAGTCCCAAATCGGCTCATACACAAGCGATCGCTCCGCCAGCGTGTTGAGATAATTCGCCTCATACAAGGTTTGATAGCGGATCACGCCGAGCTGGTTGATGCCGTTTGCTACTTGCTTGATCGTGCGCATGGCGCCCGCCTCGCGGTAGTCTATGCTATAATCCGCGTCGGGGCCAAGTGAGAGAATGACGTCGATGAGCGCCTGAGAGACATAACTCGCGCGCGGGGCGCAGAGGTCGAAGCGAATTTTTTTATCATCCGATGGCTTATAGAGCGCCTCCATCTCCGCAATCTGGGAGAGAATGTTGCGCGCGTAACCGAGGAATTCACGCCCCTTTTCGGTGGGCACCACGCCTTTTGCGGTGCGGTCAAAAATGGCGATGCCAATGTCGTCCTCGAGTTCGCGGATGGACTTGCTCAGGTTCGGTTGATTCATATACAGGTTTTCCGCGGCCTTGCTGATGGAGCCTGTTTTCTCCACCTCGACAGCGTACTTCAACTGCAAGAGATTATTCATGCGCTTCTCCTTTCTGCGCGGGTGAGGTTCGTTTGCTACAATCGATCATCATTTCATTCATATAAGTATCGTGCGCGTGCTTGTTTGAAGGAATCAACGGAATCAAAATCGGAAGAACCGATCATCTGGTGTGCATCGCGTGTCCGGCCAAGGTGAAAGAGGCCTTGTATATCGCCTGCGAACGCATCCGTACCCGTTCCGTCATAGATGCAACCAATTTGCAGCAGTGTTTTCATATGTCTAAATTTCTCCCATTTTGATCCCGGTAACATGGTATCATAAACCGCGAAAAATGAGAAGTTATTCACAAAAAGGTGATAAAAAAACGTCGCTTTTCGCGGGCAAGAGCGTCATTATCACGCCGCTCGCCATTGACGCATCTCGATTGAAACCCTATACTATAGTTAAATGAATAGCGTGTGCATCTGCGCCTGACGAGGGCGCCGGCAAGCGAAAGCCTGCCGAGGGAATACGGATGAAAATTCCGGGCTACCCCAGTAACCGTGAAGCGGACGAACGGACACAAAGCCACTGCTCATCAGCGGGAAGGCGTCCTATTAGGATGAAGCGAAGCCGGGAGACCTGTTTGTGCATGAAATATACTCCTGGGGTGGAGTGAAGCTTTCGAGCGCGCCGACAGCACGCGATATTTCTATTGCTCCCTCTCCTCAAAGAGCGGAGCATTTTTTTATTTGCCTCATCTCTTCTTTTCAATTCGCAAAAGAAGAGCGGTTCATTGATGAATTGCTACCCTCTCAGCTCTATTCATTTTCACAGATTGAAAGGGGAACAAACCAACACATGAAACACAACAAACGCATAGCCGCACTGCTCGCGGTTCTTCTCCTGCTCGGCACGCTGAGCGCCTGCTCGCCAGTCGCCATCGCCACCGCGTCGGCAACCGAGGCGCCCGGCACAGTACAGGAAGTCAGCGAGGCTCCTGTTGCGGCGAGCACAGGCATCGAAACCGTCGATATGATGGGGCGCGAGATCAAGCTCTCCGAGCCCGCAACCCGCGTGATCGCGCTCAGCGCGGCGGATTGCGAAATACTCTATGCCATCGGCGCGGGCGACTTGCTCGTCGGTCGCGGGGAATACTGCGACTATCCTTCTGAGGTGCTGAATGCGCCCGCTGTGCAGTCCGGCATGGAGACGAATATCGAGCAGATCATTGCGCTCAAGCCGCAGGTGCTGCTCATGAGCGCGATGGCGCAGACAGAGGATCAGGTCAAGCAACTCGAGGCCGCGGGCATTCAGTGCGTTGTTTCGGACGCAAAGGATATCAACGGCGTGTATACGGCAATCACGCTCATCGGCGCGATCACCGGACGGGACGCGGAGGCAATGTCGGTCGTAGAGAAGATGGAATCCACGCTTTCAACGCTTTCGGTGCACGCAAGTGAACTCAAGGGCAAGAGCGTTTACTTTGAGGTATCCCCGCTACAATACGGGCTTTGGACGGCTGGCAAGGGTACGTTTATGGACGAAATCGCCACCATGCTGGGGCTGAAAAATATCTTTGCGGATGCCAGCGGCTGGGCGGAAATCTCCGAAGAACAGGTGATTCAGGCAAATCCGGACATCATCGTGACCATCGCCATGTACTATGGCGAGGGGCAGACGCCGGTGGAGGAAATCCTTTCCCGCGCGGGTTGGCAGGATGTCACCGCGATTAAGAACGGCGATATTCTCAGCCTCTCGAACAACGAGCTATCCCGCCCCGGCCCGCGCATTGCGGACGGCGCGCAAGCGTTGTTTGATTTTGTGAAGGGAATCGAAGAATAAGAGGGCGCATTCCGGTATTGTTTAGGTTTAGAAAGGATCGCTGATTGGATCAATGATGCGATGGAAGATAGCGCGTAGTTGGGGCGAGCTGCCGCCCCCTGCGCGGGAAATACACAACGGCAAGCGGGAGGGATTTCGCGCAGGCGAACTCTTCCTGTTTTTGCTCGTCACGCTGGCGGTGATGGCGCTCTGCATCTGCGTCGGCAGCGTGAGCTTGCCGCTTCGTGAAACGCTGACGGTCATCTGGAACGCAATCTGGGGTCTACCAATGCCCGAAGGCATCTCGGTACCGATCATTCTATCCGTTCGCCTGCCGCGTGTGCTTTGCGTGGCGCTCACGGGCGCTGCTCTCTCGCTCTGCGGCGGAGCCATGCAGGGATTGCTCAAAAACCCGCTTGCGGATGGCAGTACGCTAGGCGTTGCCAGCGGCGCGTCTCTCGGCGCGGTGATCGCCATCGCTTTTGGCATCACGCTGCCGACGGTTCCGTTTTCGGGGACGATGGTGCTGGCGATCGTGTTTGCGTTTCTCTCGCTGCTCATCATCCTCACGCTGGCGTATAAAATCGACTACTCCATGTCCACCAACACGATCATCCTCATCGGCGTGATCTATTCGATGTTTGTGTCCAGCATTCTTTCGCTCGTTATTTCGTTTGCGTCAGACCGCGTCAAGCAGATCACCTTCTGGACGATGGGCTCGCTCTCGGGTACCACCCTGAAAAACGCGTTGGTACTGCTCTGCGCCCTCGTTATTTTCGGCGGGATAATCTTGCGCTATGCGCGTGAACTCAACGCCTTTGCGGTGAGCGAAAACAACGCCCGCAACATCGGCGTGCCTGTGCGGCGCGTCAAGCTCGTCTTACTCATCGCGGTGAGCGCGCTGATCGGCGTTTGTGTTTCGATTGGCGGCACCATCGGTTTTGTGGGGCTAGTAACGCCGCATATGGTGCGCATGATCGTCGGCCCCGATCACAAGCGTCTGCTGCCTGCGTCGATCTTTGGCGGGGCGGTATTTTTGATGCTGGCGGATCTCCTTGCGCGGACGCTGCTCAATCCCATCGAGTTGCCCATCGGCGTGGTCACGTCGTTTATCGGCGCATTCTTATTCATCGTGATATTCTACCGATCCAAGCGGGTGCGCGTATGAGTTTATTGGATGTTCAAAATTTAACGGTACGCTTTGGCAACGCAACGATTGTGGACAACGTCAGTTTCTCACTTTCGGAGGGCGATTGGCTCATGATCGTCGGCCCAAACGGTGCGGGCAAGAGCACCGTCATCAACGCGATTTCGCTGGGCGCGGCGTACGAGGGTGAAGTGCGCGTGCTCGACAAAGACGTGCGCCGCTATCGCCCACACGAACTGGCGAGGCTCGTTGGCGTGCTCGCCCAAACGCATGCGATGGGCTATGGCTTTACGGTGGGGTCGGTTGTGCGGCTCGGCAGATATGCCTATGCGCCGGGGCTCTTTTCCGGCGGACAGGCGGACGACGAAGAAGCGGTTGCCCGCGCGCTGGCACTCACGGGACTGACGCGGATTGTGGATCAAAACGTGCTGACGCTCTCCGGCGGCGAGCTGCAGCGAACGTTCCTGGCGCAGCTCTTCGCGCAGAATCCGCGCGTGCTGCTGCTGGACGAGCCAACCAATCACCTCGATCTGGTGTATCAAAAGCAGGTGTTCGAGCTCATCCGCGTGTGGCTCAAAACACCAGGCCGCGCGGTTGCGTCTGTGGTGCATGACCTGAGCCTCGCCCGCGCCTATGGCAGCCAAGCGCTGCTGCTTGACGGCGGAAAAACGTCGGCATATGGTCCCATTGCGGATGTATTTACGCCGGAAAACCTAGACAAAGCATATGATATGGATGTTTCCGCGTGGATGCGCGGCCTGCTTGCTCAATGGGAGGCGAAGAAAGAGAAATAGCGCGACGCACAAATCGTCACGCTGTTTTTACAAGGTTTTGGCACACAAGGCGGGGGATGTGGTGTATAATCGGAAAAACACCGCGCTCCCGCCTCTATTTTATTAGTGGCAGAGCGCGGTGAGATAAAATGAATGGAAGAAACCCCCTCTGGAGGAGAAACATGTTAACGATCATCCTGCTGCGTCACGGTAAGACCGCCGGCAATCTCGAAAACCGCTACAACGGCAGAACCGACGATCCGCTCTGCACGGAAGGCATCGCAGAAGCGGAAGCGGGAGAACACTTTCCCGAAATACCGCTCGTCTGCGCAAGCCCGATGCGAAGGGCGCAGCAGACCGCGAAAATCTTCTTTCCCAACGCTCAAATCGAGACGGTTCACGACCTGCGGGAGATGGACTTTGGCGACTTTGAAGGTCGCACCGCATCGGAAATGGAGCAGGACGAACCATACCGCGCGTGGGTCGCGGGCGGCTGCGTTGATGTTTGCCCGAACGGCGAAGGCATACCAGACTTTGCTCGGCGCGCTACTAAGGCATTTGCCGGTTGCGTAGCAGACGCGATCGCACGCGGGGAGTCGCACGTGGGGGTTGCGGTGCACGGCGGCGTCATTATGGCGATCATGGCGGCGTTTTCCGGCTTGGATGTGTCGTATAACGCTTGGTATGTGCTCAATTGCGGCGGCTATGAGATTACGATTGACGAAACTATTTGGACTCAAAAGCAGCAATTCCTCGCCTATCACCTCTTTGGCGAGCAAGGCGAAAACAACTACAGCCTCGAAAGCAATATGGAATAGAATAGATTCGTAAGATATCTTCGATGAACACACATAACAAAACAGCGGTATGCGTTCTTACGCACACCGCTGTTTTGTTTCGTACAAGCGTTTCTACTTGGCAAATGCGTTCAGCCCGTTGTAGGTGAGTTGTTCGAGTTGCCCGGCGATGGTCTGCGGCGGCTGCGGCATCCCCTGCCGCACCCACTCCCGAATGACGGCGACGCTGCCGTTGACCGAGAAGGTATAGAGAATCTCTAGCAGGGCATCATCCGCGTGGATACCCGCCGTGCGCCAGGCGATCATCGTCTGGTCGTGCGCAAGGCTGATGAGCCGCTCTAAGAAATGCGCGTCCCCGTTTTCGGAGAGTAAAATTCGACTCAAATCAAAGTTTTCTGCGATAGCGACGCAGATCTCCGTGATCAACGCGCGGGTGCTAAGCCCGCTGCCCAACTGCTCCAGAGAGCCCTGCACTTTGGAGAATAGCTCCTGCTCAATGTCGGAGATCAGGTCTTCCGCACTCTGATAGTGGGTATAAAACGTATTACGATTGATGCCCGCGCGCCGGCAAAGCTCCGTCGGGGTAATCTTTGAGATCGGTTTCTCGCGCATGAGAGAGAGCAGGCTCTCGCGCAGAAACATCTTGGTGTAGAGTACGCGGCGGTCGGTCTTCTGCGGTGCGTCTAACTGGTTCATCAAATTGCTCCTTCCAGTAGAAAGTGGTCGTTCGCTGGGGGGGGTGTTTACCGGAGTTTAAAAAACGCGCTTCCGGTGAAAAAATGTGTATCAATTGCGGATATCGAACAGTTTCACCTAGTTTGGTTAGTTACCGAGCGTAAAATAACGAACTGACTGTTGAATAAATAGCACATTGTTAGTATGTTGGATGCAGAAGATTTTGTCAAGAAACAACGAGGAGAACCCAATGTCCCAAACGATTCAAACACCCATTCCCTATCACCTGCATGATCACAAAGGATTCGCGGAAGAATGGGGGCTGCATAAAAAGAGCAGCGAATGGTGGTATGCCACGGGCGTGCTCAACGACGAAGAGGGCAAGCTGTATTCCTATCAGTTTACGCTCCTGCGCATCCGCGCGGCGTTTCTAAGTCCATATATTCTGATGCTCGCGCTGACGGATTTTGAAACAGGCCGCCACCGCTACCGCCAGAAGATTACGCTCTCGACCAAAGGAATCGAGATTCTGCCGGAGCGATTGCGTTTTGGCGCGGACGTATTGCTGGAGAAACACGCATCAGGCATGCGCCTACGCGTCAGCGAGCCGGATTTTTCGCTCGCGCTCGATCTAAATTACGGCAAGGGCGCGGTTTGGCACTGCGACAATGGCGCGCTGCAAATGGGCGTCGACAAACCGAACCAAACCACACTCTACTATTCCTATCCCAACATGCCCACGCACGGTGAAATTACGCTGGATGGTAAAACCTTGCGCGTCTTAGGCAAAACTTGGTTTGACAAGCAGGGCGGCCCTTATGCGCTGCTCAAGCCCGAGACACACTGGGAGTGGTTTTCGCTGCGCTTTTTTGACGACGAGGAGATGATGCTCTTCTCATTTCCGCAAGATAATTACCGTGACGGAACGTATATCCGCAAGGACGGCAGTTATGAGCGGTTGCAGGCGTATGAGATCAAGGCCACAAGCTTTGTTACCATAGAAGGTAATTCGACCTATGCCAACGCTTGGAAGCTACGCGTGCCAAACCGCAAGCAGGAGCAATATGAGATTCGCCCGCTGATCGACGGCCAGATGAACCTCGGCTATTACGAGCTTCTCGCGGGCATCTACAACGAAGCGGGCGAGCTCGCCGGTCACTGTTTTGTGGAGTTGCTGCCCGGCGCGCGCAACAAGAAGTTTTCGATTCGGCTGTTTCAGCACGCCCGGAAATAAACGGCGGAAGCGTTATTTGAGAGCTTCTGACTAAAAAATAGGATGAATAACGATTTAGGAGAGCAATATGAATCAATATGACGCAATCGTCATAGGCGCAGGCCCGGGCGGAACCACAATTGCAAGCCTGCTTGCAAACGCCGGAAAGCGTGTGCTGCTGGTCGACAAAAACGACCGCGCGGGTGGGCGCATGAGCACCTTTACCAAGGACGGCTTTTCCTACGAGCTCTTTCCGCTCAACGGCGTGCCTTCCACCAATTCGCTCTTTGAGGAGCTTTCCCGCACACTGGGCAAGCAGAACGCGGTCAAGCCCATCCTCGCCAAGGATTTCGGACACCTCGGCAGCATTTATTATGAGGACAAACAGGGCAAGGTGCATAGTTGGGCGATGGGCGCGAGTCCGCTCAAGCTACTGCGCACCTTTGGTGTGCGGCTGACGGACTTTAAGGCGCTCCGGCAAACGCTTGGGTTACTCTCAACGCTCGCGCGTATGTCCGTGGGTGAACTAGAGACGCTGCACGAAATCTCCGCGCGCGACTATATCGACCAGAACTGGCCGCTGCCTGCGGGAATCCGCACCTATTTTCTCGCGACGTTTGCCGAAGGCGTGTTTGAGATGAGCGCTGACCGCGTGCCCGCGGCGGAGATGATCCGCGCGTATCAGACCACTGTGAAAGACGGCGGCGGGCGATATTACGAGCACGGCATCGGCGGATTCTTTGAAGAGATGGCAAAGACGGTAGAGGAGCGCGGTGGCAAATTTTTAAAGAACACGCGCGTGAAGCGAGTCCTCATCGAGGACGCTCGCGCCGTCGGCATCGAAACCATGGACGGGGAGGAATATCGTGCGCCGCTGGTCATCAGCAGCGCGGGCGTACGGCAAACAGCGCTCAAGCTGGTCGGAGAAACGCACTTTCCCGCCGCATACATCGATAAGCTCAAGGGGCTGGAGAACAACCTCGCCTGTGTGGGTTACCGCTATTTTGTGGACGCGCCCATACTCAAGGACGTGATGATGATCTACTATCCGGAAGGGTGCGTCGGCAGCGTGGAGGAGTTTGAGCGGATGGCGCGCGGCGAACAGAAGCCGGAGCACAACTATATCTACATCGGCACCACCTCACTCTATCCCGGCATGGCGCCGAAAGGCAAACAGCTCATCTATGCCTGCATGAGTTGCCTTGCCGACCCCGCGCAGGACGCAAAACCGTATCTGGATTATATCGAGCGGCGGGTGCGCACGCTGGTGCCGGAGCTTTACGACCACATCGAACGCGTTGAGGTGATGGAGCCAAAGACCGTGTTGCTCGTTGGCAACGATGTCATCGCGCAGGGGCAGGGAGGCGAAAGCTACGGCATCGCAATGTCTCTGGGGCAAAGCGGATCGGATCGCCCGAGCGCGAAAAGCCCGATCGAGGGGCTGTATTATGTCGGCAACGACGTGGAGGGAACGGGGCTTGGCACGCACATGGCGGTGGAGTCCGGGTTTAAGGTGTTTGACACGGTCAAAAACGCATAACGAGGATAGACAAAAACCGCGGAGCGATCCGCGGTTTTTGATTGCGTACAGGTGTTTTAACACACTAGAAAAGATAGAACAAAAAGAGCCAACAGCAACAGTATGAGCGTCGTCAGACATCCGCCTTTTCCACCGGATGGCTTCTTGCCGCCGCCGTTGTTGCGGTTGAATGCCTGCATATAGTGCGTGTATCCGGTGATGCCTTTTCCGAAATAGCCGAAATCATCTGGCATATATTTCTCCGATCCCGGTTCGCGAAGGATATTAATTCGCTTGTTACCGTAAATATGGTTCTAAAAGTAGCAAAATCAAACTCGTTGTGACGTTTGACTTGGCACGGGGTTGCTCGCCTTCAATCATGATATAATGCGCTTGTTGAAAAAGCAACTGGTGTATACCAGCAAAAATTGTTATTTTCGAGGTATTATGACCATGAAACGTGTTTTTTGCTGCCTGATGGCGGCTGTTCTTCTGTTAGGGGCTGCGGGATGCGCAGCAAGAGTTTCTCCGATCGACGCGGAGTCAACGGCGCAACCCGCCGTTACCCAGAGCGATGCGCCGAGCGCGAGTGAACCGCCCGCTGCCGAGGTAATCGTGTTTGACGACGCCGTGCTGGAGTCACTTGTGCGCGCGGCAATCGGCAAACCCGAAGGCGATATCACCAATGCGGATGCAGAGCAGGTCACCGACCTGGAGCTCTCTCAGCAGGGGGTCGACCCGAACCAACCGTATATCCACAACCTCTCCGCGCTGCAATACTTCAAGAACCTAACCTATCTGGGTCTTGGTTACGCTGTGCAAAACGCGGACGACCCGATGGCTCCCGTAGATATCTCTCCACTCGCAGGTTTGACCAAGCTGGAATCGCTCCAGATGGGCGGGATAGTCATTGACGATCTGAGTGCTGTCTCCGGCATGCATAATCTCATCGGCCTTACCGTGTTCAACGGCGAACAAGCGCTCGATCTTTCCCCGTTGGCGGGCATGACCAACCTGCAGGCGTTGACCCTGCGCAATAACAAAATTACCGATATCACACCGCTTGCAGGGCTCAAAAATCTGACCTACCTCGATCTGGAAGGAAACCAGATTACGGATGTAACGCCGCTTGCCTCAATGACCAGACTGAACCGCCTGTTTTTATCGGGCAACCCGATTTCGGACTTCTCATCGCTTGCGGAAGTGCGTTCCGATCTGGAGGAATGGGACTTTCAGGTGCAACCACAATCATAATGCGATGTTTATCTGTAGATCAGTGTGAACTTAATTGTCGGTTTATGCCAGCAAGGCAACTGTTTTGAAAACTTCAGTTGCCTTTTTGATTTGTAACTTCCACGCGAACAGTATACTATAGTAGACAAAGGATGCAAAACCACGCATTCAACCGCATCTCGAACAATTTCACATCGAACAAACGAAAATTCGTTGTAAAACAAACAGAACAAAGCCGAAAACAACACTATACTGAACCCGAACAAGAAAAGAACAGTTCTGCGGAAACACGCAGAAGATGGAGGATTTTTCGTATGGGTATGTTTTGCTATCAGTGCCAGGAAACCGCGGGCAACAAGGGTTGCACGGTGCGCGGTGTCTGCGGAAAGACGGAAGATGTCGCCAAGCGGATGGATGTGCTGCTCTATACGCTCAAAGGGATTTCTTATATTGTAGTCAGCGACAAGCTCGACGTGAAGAATCTCGACGTGCTCAACGGCGAGATGCTCACGAGCCTGTTTATGACCATCACCAACGCAAACTTCGACGCGGATGCCATCGAGCGGCAGATTATCAAAATGCTCGCGTTGAGAGACAGCCTCCGCCCCTGCAAGGTAGAGGATCACGACGCGACGAATTTTGCCGTCACCGGCACAGCACAAATGCTCGAAAAGGCGGAAACGGTTGGCGTGCTTGCAACCGAAAACGAAGACGTCCGCTCCCTGCGCGAACTCGTGATGTACGGACTCAAAGGGATTGCGGCTTATGTGGAACACGCAAGAAACCTCGGCAGCAAAGACGACGACATCTCCGCGTTTATTTACGAAGCGCTGGCGGCGACGCTGGACGACACTCTCTCGGCAGACGCGCTCACAGCTCTCGTGCTCAAGACGGGTTCGTTTGGCGTGAAGGCGATGGCGCTGCTGGACGCGGCGAACACCGCGCGCTACGGTACGCCGGAGATTACAAAGGTCAACATCGGCGTGCGCTCTAACCCCGCGATTCTGGTTTCGGGGCACGACCTCGTCGATCTGGAGCAGTTGCTGGAGCAGACGCGCGGCACGGGCGTGGATGTTTACACCCACGGCGAGATGCTTCCCGCGCACGCATATCCCGCTTTCAAGAAATATAACAACTTCGTCGGTAACTACGGTAACTCCTGGTGGAAGCAACTCACCGAGTTTGAATCGTTCCATGGACCGATTCTCTTTACCACAAACTGCATCGTCCCACCCAAGAGCGAGGAAATCCGCGCGCGAATCTTCACCACGGGCGCTTCCGGATTCCCTGGCTGCATGCACATCAAACCCGATGGCAACGGTAAGAAGGACTTTTCCGCGATCATCGCGCTGGCAAAAACCCTTCCGTCGCCGGAAGAGATTGAACACGGCGAAATCGTCAACGGCTTTGCGCATGCGCAGGTATCGGCACTCGCGGACAAGGTCATCGACGCGGTCATGAGCGGAAAAATCAAGAAATTCTTCGTCATGGCGGGCTGCGACGGAAGAATGAAGAACCGGGACTATTACACCGAGTTTGCAGAGAAATTGCCCAAGGATACCGTCATTCTCACAGCAGGCTGCGCAAAATACCGCTACAACAAGCTCAATCTGGGCGACATCGGTGGCATTCCACGCGTGCTGGACGCAGGGCAGTGCAACGACAGCTATTCGCTCGTGGTCATCGCGCAGAAGCTCACGGAGGCGTTTCAGCTCACCTCTATCAACGAGCTGCCGCTGGTATTCAACATCGCATGGTATGAGCAAAAAGCGGTCATCGTGCTGCTGGCGCTGCTCTCGCTGGGCGTGAAAAACATCCATCTAGGTCCCACGCTGCCGGGCTTCCTCTCGCCGAACGTGGCCAAGGTGCTGGTGGACAATTTCGGCATCGCGGGCATCGGAAACGTGGATGACGACATCGCGCTATTCATGAACTAATCTGCTATCCAAACGAATCACGCTTATACGCAATGACTCCGGTTTATGCCGGAGCCATTTGCTATTTTCGCACAACGTGATACGATGGAAGAAAACACGCGAAATCAGAAGGGAGAGAGCCATGAAGATTGTCGTCATCGGCGCAAATGCTGCCGGGATGAGCGCGGCTTCACGCATCCGGCGCAGAGAGGCGGACTATGAGGTCGTCGTGCTTGAGATGACGCATGAGGTGTCCTATGGCGCGTGCGGCCTGCCGTTTTATATTGCAGGGTTGTACGACGACGTCAATCTTGTGCGCGTTCGCTCCGTTTCCGATTTTGAGAAAAACGGCATCGTCATGCGCACAGGGCACGCAGTGAAGAGAATCGATTTTTAGCTATA
>Ga0302289_1000372_pt1 | contig 20812 bp, 22 predicted proteins | sample III_Fen_N1_2_FD_194552 | JGI IMG/M metagenome (GOLD analysis project Ga0302289, IMG submission 194552) | Peat permafrost microbial communities from Stordalen Mire near Abisko, Sweden - III_Fen_N1_2 | ecosystem: Environmental > Terrestrial > Soil > Wetlands > Permafrost | place: Sweden: Abisko... | reverse complement strand
GTGGGACATGGAAAGCGATCAGGTGTGGTACGATAAGACCATCCGGTGTTATCTATTCCTCACTGCATGGTACATAGCGGATATGTACCCGACGTACTACAAAGGCGGCATGGTCATGGGCCCTCTGTCGCTTGCATCGAAGAAAATAGGCGACGTAGAGATACGGTATGCGCCGAAACAAAAGAGGAGCACCACAGACGAGGTGCTCGATAGCCTTGCGTCGAACGTGTTCGGTCGCAATGCGCTTATGATGGTCCGCTCGAACCTTAAGAGGTTCCGTCTCTATGTGGACCGTTTCGTTCATGGATAAGGAGTTTATATGACAATCGTGCAAGACATGGGTGACGGCGACCGGTTCTTTTCTGTCAACATCCCGCTTAACATAAACGGTAAGCTCTACAGGCCTTCTATCTGCTACAAGTTGACCCCGGAGCTTATCAGAGCTGCCGAGACTCTCGCGAAAGAAAAGAGAATCAACATACATGCTGAGAAAGTTCAGTTCGTGTCCGGTGCTGTTTCAGGCATCGTACGGGAAGTACGGGTACATGCACCAACCGTTCAAGCAGGTCCTGTGCCTGCGGAAGGTATTGAGATAAAGAAGAATAAAACCGAAAAGCCCGCAAAGGAATTTGATAATGTTCCAGATATTGTACAGCAGGAAGTAGTCAAGGTCGAAGGCAAGAAGGACAAATAAATGAACCATGTATACGGTGATACACTCGCTTTTTTTCCTGAACTTATGGAACCTTACACCGTGTACAGAATGAAGGCCTTACCTGGTGGAGCCGGGTACGGGGAGAGGACCAATGAAAGACAGGTCGACGGCGTGGTACAGTGGGCACCGGGCGGAAAGATGGGCATCATGGGCGGTAACAGGGAGCCGAATGCAGTAGGGTCTTTCTGGTTCAACATTGACGATGACGGAGATATCATTCAAGGCGAGTTTATTGATGCAGGGCGGAGAGGCACTTTCATTCTGATGAACGACAAGAGCTACGCCCAGACCGGTGGCTACATGAAGATGATAATGAACATCGTGCCTGCTCTTACAGACAGGCAGACTACGAACCAAAAGGTGACACCACAAAATGACTACCAGTAGGTTTTACAGGCCGAAAATAGCAAAGATGGCTCGAAAAGAACTCGCCTTTCTGGAAGAAGCAGAAGAGGCGGGTCTTAATTATTTCCTCAGTGACGAGGAAGATCCGATCATGACACGAGAAGTAGCAGCTAGGGGTAAGATGGGGAAAGGGGAATTTCACCCGGCGTATTTCAGCATCGGGGATTTCCAGATCACATACAGTTTCTCGTCGAAGGAGAGAAACAACCTCTTTCCGTCGAAGGGTAAGAACTCCGCAGGACTTAAAGGAATGATGAAAGCATACGGTAAAAAGATGTCTTTCAGGATCTTGTACGAGTTTCTCTGCAAGACGTTCAACGGCGGGGAGCTTTTTATAGACACATATTTTGCAAGGAAGTTTGAGACAAGGCCTGTATATGCAGACCTTTTAAGTATTAACGACAAGATACAGACAGGTATAAACGCGGAAGAGTATGCACTATTTTCACAGCTTCATCTTAAGAAAGACGGAACTCCGAATATGTGGTATAATTCCAGCAGGAACTTCAAGAACTTCAAGACGTGGCAGGACCCTATCATAAAGGGCGAAGTAAAAAAGGTGGCCAAGAAGATCCAGGACGACATTGTCCGGTGCCTTTCGACCGGGCAAATACCGCTTCGGAAGAAGGTGGTCAGTGAGGCGACAGCGAAGATTCGAGAAAGCATGTTCGGACTTGACCCGAACCTTTTTTTCTTTGCCTCTGGGCAACTGATACACGACTTAAGCATTTACGTGGAAGTAGGAGCATAGCATGGCAGGGATTCCGTTCGAGATAACCGAAGGTGTCACGTTCGATAACCTCCGGTGTGCCCTCTGTGCAACGTATTTTCTCACCGATAACATGAGCGAAGAAGACTGGCAGGTGTCTATCAGGTACGTGGTCCCGATGCAGCACAATATTGAGAACCCGATAACAGACATAGAGAAAGATGGAGACGTCGCGAACGATACATGGATTGAATATTGGATTGATGATGACGACAAGGTCACACAGGACTACAATAGGCAAGGCTCTCTAATAGATGATGAAGGCACTATAACGGACGAGTACTTCAATGCTACGCAGAAGATCGCGCATGTTACGGTCCGCTTTATGGGTAAATACGGAGAGGCATGGGCAAAAGCCTTCCATCATTTGACAAAACGAGCTAGTGTAGGTAAAATATTCATGGATTTCTGTGGTGCGACGGTGCAGGAGTATGTGGGAAAAATACTGCCAATCAACGTCGACTACTTTGGAACAGCGAACACCGTGGTGGCTTTTGACATCACGTTTGATTTAGTTTATGTGGAAGTAATAACGCTACCTGCAGAAAGATTGGCATACATATCGCTTGCAGCAGGTGACATTAACACGTAATAGAGAAGGGAGGAAGACATGAATGTGAACTACGTCGGCTCGTTTGCCGAACGAAAAATGAAGTTCGCCTCATCCGTTTCCGTGGAGGCAGTTGAGAAGAGTGATCTCTTCAACGCCATATCGATTTACATGCCGTCGTCGTTCACTGACGACAACCTCGTAAATTTCGATAAGTCAGTCTTAGCGGCTGACAAACCAGCGGTACTCGCGGTGACGGTTGACAATTACGGGGATGTTCTTAAAGGGGACATCCTGGACCAATGGTTACCGATTTTCAGGCAGGACACGAACTTCGATGTCGTCCTGTACATTGTCGTGTTCCTTAACGACGCGTCCACCTCCGGGCTTTGGACCATCGGCAGTAAGAGCATCGTGTTTGCCCCTCTGGCGAACGCATTCAAGAAGCTCTATTTCATTTCGTACATCAAGTCGCTGTTTGACCCGAGCTATGACGGCTCGGATATCGTGTCCACCGGCACGTTTACGAAGATGACGTTCAACATCAATAACCCTACAGCGTCCCCTGTAACCCTCGTTGCAGGCACATACGCATTCATGGACGGTGTTAAATCTCAGTCGTTTACGATTGCTGCAGATCAGGTTCTACCTGCCTCTGGCGGTTTATTCGGGCCTGTAACTTCCACCCAGACCACTGTAGGTCTCTCAGGCGGTGTAGTGCTACCGGCCGGAAGCGTGCTTGGTTCGGCAGTGACCCCTGTGCTCACAGGTCTGACGCTTTCTATTCTGACTGTGTCCGCAGGTACGGTTGCCGGAACCACTACCAGTCGCTATTTTGACACGGCGCTTGCTCTCGCATATCAGTGCAAACTGAATACGAAGCTTTCTGCTTTTTTCTCCCTTGCTCGGGTGGATCTCACGAAGATCTCTGGTGCCGGGGTAGACACGAACAAGTGCTTCATCAGGAGCAAGACTCTTGCCCAGGAAGAGGCAGCTCTCACGAATTTCCTCACCGGTGACCGATCGAAGTACTTCTGGGGTGCACTGCACCTCATGTTGGCCGAGAATACCACGCTCTTTGTAGACTGTGAAGACAGAAACCTCACCGCGTATGTCCTCGCAGGCTGGTTCGCATCAAAGAACGCGTCGTATGAATACGTGGGAAATAAGCTGAGCCTCTTGAGACTTTCTAGCCTCAAGTGCTTTGGTCTTCCTTCCCCGCTCAATACTGCGCTCAACGGAAACGACTCGGACGGATTCGACATATTCGACGAGAAAAACGCAGGGTATCTTGCGTCTATCTCCGGGTCGAACACCGGGGACAGCTACCTTTCGATGTGCCGTGGTATCACCGGAATCCCGATAACCGCTCTCATGATCTCGAAATATGTCGACTATAAGTCGGCTCAAGACTGCGCGGACATGATTACGGAGAAGGGAACCCTAGTGAACCCGATTCTTACGAACGATGAGGCATACCAGAAGATCCAGAACACCGTTTCCGGCAACCTTCTTCTTTTTGTCCCAACGAAACGCATCACAGGTATCGTAATGAAATTCCCGCCCTTTGCTAAGGCTAAGGTAGGACTCACGGCTCTTGAAGCATCGAGTGCGTGGGGCGCAATGTACGTCGACGATCTCGACTCTATATCAATCGGTGGCGGAATCACTGCCCAATAAGGAGGGCTAAATGTTTGGAGTAAACAGGGCTGCGGCCCACCCGAGATCTACCTTCCAGGTAGCGGGCGGTGTAGTAATGAAGTTCCGGCACCCGGTACTTTCAGGTCAGGTAAGCGGTGCTACCCAGATCGATGAAATTGACGTGTCAAGGTGCGTGAAGCTCAATGACACGTTCTTTGATGCGACGCCTGGACAGGATAGCTCCTTCCAGGAAGTGCTTGTAGACGGATCGGTGCTGACCATCACGAACCACCTTTTGGCGGGTTCTATGGTATTGCCGATAGTTCGCACCACAAGCTTGGTAGGAACCGGAGATTTTATCGCGGCGGCACACTTGGTTATCGGCTCGAAAGACGATACCGGGGGAACGTTCACTGTGATTCAGAACATCCAGGGAAAGCGCATCGTAACCGTTTTCTACGGAGTGTCGTTCAAAAACCTTCCACACCTTCGCATCGCAGGTAACGCGGTAGTAACATACCCAGTAACCATGCTCTATGCCGGATGGTTCCAGGGAGTTTCTGGAGACAGCTCACTCAACGAGAAGACAATCTGGGCGGTCGGTAATAAGTACGGTCTTAAGGGTGTATACAAGCCCTATGCTGTACAGGCAGCCGAGAACCAGGGTGACTTCTTCGGTGGTACACCTCTTACTGCCGTCGGAGGTGTGGACACTGCGGACGTTGACTCCAAGAGTGCCGACATAGACACTGTGGTTGACATCACGAAGATAAAAGCACTTGAGGGCATGGGTGACACACCGGCTCCGAGTACTCCTGCTTTCCCGACGGGTTGGTAATAAAGTACTGGTGTTTTAACAACGAGCCACTTCCTATTATCGGGGAGTGGCTTTTTACTATAAGGAGAAATAGTAATGGCTAAGATTGTAGACGGAGATATGGCGAGGAAGCTCACTGGAGTAGAGGCGCCAAGGGATTTTTCGCTAGACGCATCGGTGATAGAACACGCCGAGACGCATAAGATAATCAGAGAAGACATAAAGATGAACCGTGCGGTGTTCAGGTTCCCGGACGGATTTAATCGTGTAAGCCTTTTTGAAGAGTGCCGGGCACTCACTCAGCTCGACGATTTTGACACTATGTACGATCTGACCATGCAACTACTTGAAAATAGGGACCTTGAGATATACATACGAGACGATAGCGGAAACCCAGTGAAGGTGTGCGAGATGCACATTGTTGACCGGTATCAGGACCTCCGGTCAGGCTATGACTTCATAGATGAGTACCCTGTGGTAATAACGTGGCTCACTGAATTCATAAGCGCGTACCTAACAAAAAAATATCCGCTGCCTGGGAAAAAACAAGAGGAGCCACAGCCAGTAGCAGCGAAGAAAAAGAAGACAAGTGGCAAGCAGGAGTATCCACAGACTCACTCATAAAGGCTCACTTCGGAGGGGATCTTTTGTACGCCTGCTATGAGTATATGTACGACTATAAGAGCGAGCCGAAAGATTTTTATATGCTCTTTGAGTTCTTGCTCCACAGGAAGGTAAAGGGTATAATACAGAAGTTGTCGGAAGAGTACGCTAAGGCAATGCGATAGCGGAGGAGACCACGGTGGCACAGAAGAACCAGTTCAGCACGGCTGACTTTCAGAAAATAACACTGGCTATGAATCCGAATAATGCCAACGACCTTCTTAACAGTAAGAAGCTTGAGGGTATCATAAAAAGCATTATTGCCGCTACTCAGCAGGAAGGCCAGAAGGTCCTGCACTCTCAGCGGTCATACGATGAAAATGGTATGCGCATGACCGACTTCTACGCACCTAAACAGTTCGCGACATCCGCGTGGAATGCCGCTTCTGTGCACTTGGATGCCCTACGCCAGAGCGTTAATACAGACATGTCTGTATCAGCTCCTATAGACACTCCTTTCAGATCACAGAAGGTATCCATACTCAACCCGAGTAAGCGTTCCGAGCTTGCGAGGCTTGTGACTGCTAACGGCGGATTCTTTGATACAAACAAGTCAGGCATGACCACGATGGGTATGGATAAGTCGATAAAGGTCGGCGGGAAGAACCTTTCCTCAAGTGTCATAGCACAGGTGGCTCGCTCTAACCTTGACCATAAGAACAGCTGGGAAGATATCATGCTCAAGGCCTCCGGGTACGAGCACTCTTTTTCTGACTACTCCCCCTTGGAAAGGTCGATAAAAGCCGCTGCTGCTAAAAGGACTTTAGTGGGAAGACAAAGCAGGGAGTATTCTGCAGTTGATGAAAAAGAAGCTACATACGCACGCTTGAGAAAAAGAGGCAACGCGTTTAAGCATACCGCAGAATACGCTAAGGAACATCCTGACGATCCATTTGTAAAGGCTCGAAGAATGGTAGAGGCTAAGCGCAGAACGGGGAAGGTAACCGGTGCTGCGCGGTTCGCCAAGGGTGTCATGCTTGGAACGCTCACGGGGATACTTGGTTTCGCGGCAGCGAGCGTAGGAATACTGAACAAGATATCAGACGTTCTCGGTGGTATAGGATCTGCTGTTCGTGCACAGCGCATGACCGACGCGAAGTACAATTTTGCCGACAATACAAACAGGCTTTGGCAGTCATTTGCTGCCGCTAAAGGGTATGACAAAGACACACTGTCTGTAGCTGCAGAAGGAATTATGCAGGCGTGGAATAACCCTATGCAGTATAAAGGCGCAAATTTTGCTACATTAGCACCGCTACTTAAGGGTAAAACTTCTGACCTGGTGAAGATGAGCGCAAAAGACGGAAAAAGTATACTGCAGATAAATGACGCAGTCCTTAATGACTACATGGAAGCATCAGCCGCAGGTATTACGGCTACGCACCCGGAGGGTGGTGTATCACCGGAGCAGGCTTATGCACAGAACCTTCAACTACTTTCAAGCCATAATGCTAAGTGGGGCGAAGAGCTACAAGATATGTGGACTGACTTTACGGCAGAAACACCGAGCGGTAAGTTGGGCGACTGGAAGAAGACAGACATAAACGGTGTAGATCAGGTGATGAACGCCACGAGGTACAGAACTCAAGTTGAGTGGGCTAAAGAATATGCCGCTAATAAACAATTTACAGGCTCCGATACGAAGCAGGGAGCGGAAGACACATTCTCTGAAATAGCAAAAAGCAAGGCAGTACTCTCAAGTGCTGCCGAAACCTTACTCCAGAAAATAGCCGCGTCGTCCCAGCAGTTAGTGGATGACTTTACCTCTTTTGCGATCAGTATTCTTGACAAGTTTGGTCTCGCCCCTGAGACAGTGAATGCGTATAATGAAGCAAGTAAAGCAAGCAATGCAAAGGCATACTCTCTTGTATCCGCCATCATGCCCGCAGAAAAAAAGGACCTTGACGCTAGATTAAAGGCTGCAGGATTGCCGGACGCGGACACGTTACTTAAGTCAAAAGATCCGTCAGCTGCCTATGGGCAAAAATACAATGACTTTATAGGCGACACAGCGAATGCTGCATCCCTTGCCCGGTACATGAATACTGTGGGTGCGAAGGCAAAAATTGAAGAGCAGACTCGTAACGGAATAAATGGAAAACTTGTGACACCTATCGCGTTTACTGCCACAACGCATGGAACAGGAACCGGGAGCCAGTTATCCAAGCTCAAGAAAGCCGCCGCAGACAGTGTGAGTAAGATGTTGTTTAGTGCAGCGGTCCCTATGTTGCAGGATGAGGATGTACTATGGCTTCTTGACCAGGGTGTGAGCGAGACAGATATAGATGCTGCACTACAGAAACAATACGCTTCCCATATGAGCGACGCATCTAACAAGGGGTTATCCTACATTGCCAGGAGAAACGCTTTCAAAGATACTAAAGCAGATCTTTCAAACATGCTTATGCTTCACGGTGTGACTGGGCAGAAGGATGCGTCTACGACGGATGCAGCAAAGTTAAGGAACCTGATTACAGGAAGCGTCGGGGATGAGTACTACAGTGGGGATAGTAAGTCACGAGCAACAGATTTAGCGGCACTTGATGCCATGCTGAACCTGTCAGGTAGTGCGGTAATTCAGCAGTCTACCATAAAAAGCGCTGCAGAAGACGCAGCACGTACACAGGCATTGCAGGATAGAATCAGAGAAGAAACGACGTTTAACAGTATCATCAGCGGTGGTCTATCGATCACAGGAACCACTAAAGGTAGCCGAGCTACAATAAAGAGTGTAGGGGATTTCTTTGGTATGTACCCAGGCGGAAGTATATCGTATGCACCGACCGGAGGCCCCGGACAAAGCGAAGTGAATATAAATCTGCTCAACAGCAAGGGCGAATTAGTCGGCAATACGAAGCTACGAGGCATGGGGGAGACAACATCGTTCACCGTACAGGACTCGGCCAGTATCACGCAGGCTACGGTTTCAAAGAGTATAGATGCGGCAACATCTTCGTTACAGCCTACGGCGTCTGCCACGCCTGCCAAGAAGTGGTACTAACCTCGGAGGGTATATTTTATGAGCGGACCGGTCATACGTGGACAAGACGACAAACTCGGAGTGGGAGACTTATCCGGGGGAATACAGGGCGTAAGCAATATAATCATTCCTACTATGGTACAATCAGCGGCCGACGCACTGTCATATGTAGACAGCATGACATGCCTGTTCGATCCCCGGTGGGTGGCGCAGCAAAACAAGGTTACACTTCCTATCGCGTTCTTCCACATAAATAGTATACGGGAAATACACAAGACTAACGTGAGTACGAAGAGGGTGCTCTTGTATGAACCCCAGGTAGACATGACCTCCAGTGCCGCCGCGAACCAAGTCCGCCCGTCTGTAATGAGGGCTATAACGGACAACGCATACCGTGACCCGAAGACATTCGTGATAAACGCGATCCTTCCATACCAGCCGGTTGGAAGATATATCAAGGAAGCCATAAACACGGTGTCGGCCACAGTCCTTGGTTTCATGTCTATGCTTGGGGTGAACACCGATAATCCTATCCTTGGTGAGGACCTTAACCGGGTCTGGACCGGGGCTTTTTCTTCTGTCTCTACGGCATTGAAGCTTATGTCCCAGACGGCAGATGCTGTAGGCAAAATGCCAAACATGAACGGGGTGTCATATATAAATAAGAACTCTATAGACGCTATGGCAGAGGGAGCTCAGATACTCTGTATGAAGATGTGGACTGGATACGACTACGAATTCGTTATCATTGAGAATATGGAGATAGAGAAAAAGCCTTTGGAAGATGACGTGTTTCGTGTTACACTACAGGTGAAGGTAGTGAATGTGCTCACGGTGACAAGACCGAGTGATCCTAAACCTACTGCCATATCAAGGAACTGGGCATCCAGGGCTATAAGCACGACGGAAGCAGCATTGTCAATACCTCTACGTGAGCTCACCGGAGTAGACACTGCGGTTTCTGGTAGTAACGTAGTCGACAATACGCTCGGAAGTATAGGAGGTACTATATGAAACTCGTATTAACTCAAGACCTGTTCGTAAATAATGAATATTCGGTTATCTACGGAGAAAACACCGCGACGTTCACCATAGTAGATGAAACATTTGAAGCCTTGGGAAAAGAGGCAGTCATAAACCGTGTCTTATGCCTTGTGCAGAATACTGACACAGACGGGAATGTTATCGGTCAGCTCGGGTCGATGGTGATAGGGGTAGGAGACATGATAGTCGGAGCATCTTCTACTGACTCCACACTTGTTGGAAAACTTCTTAACAAAGATAACATGGCACAGTGCACGGTGGAGCTTTACGAATAATGAGCGAGAATATTTTCGGCGCGTCCTACATACGAGATAATAGTGATCTCTTCAAGGAAGAGAATGATCTTATTTACGGCCGAGTAATAAATGTCAAATTCATCAGAAGAGATGGAACGTATTTCACGATACGGAGTGACTACGAGCCTGTATACCACAACGGTCCAGACGGAGGAACCGTCGAGTTCGCCCGATGTTCTCAGAAGCCTTCTATCAAACTTGCCTACAACCAGGTCGCAAATACCACCGCTATCGAGGTTAAACTACAGGTGGATGCACTCTATATAGACCGGGAGATGTCAGGTTGCGAGATAGACTCAAGCCTAGGGAATCCGGTGACATGGGCTATGGTGCAGCTCGGGTACATAGGGCAGTTCCCCGACTGGAGAAAACTCTCAGGTAAGGAAGACCTTAAGCGGTTCTATGATCTCGATAACCACATGACAACGTCAGACCAAGGCGTCAAGGGCGGAAAGCAGATCGTCATACAAGTCCTCACGGCGTATGCAGTCAATCTTCCTCCTGACCAGTCGTGGGTGTTTAACGGTGTTTTAGGGACACTAGAAAGCGGGTTAAGATGGGATAACTCTGATGCGCAGCTTATGGAGAATTACGGGGACATGAACTACCCGAAGAATATGTCAGAGATAGAATCTGTACTATATAACTTTGTCACCAGGCGATTTATCAGGCCGAGCGTAGAGCACCAGCTCCATATCAGCGAGATGCAGCTTGGGCAAAGCGTTTCATACAAGACAGAGGTAGGAGTAGTCGGGTACAACCGATATAAAAATGTAACCACACCTGACGCGTTTAACCGAGCAGGCGGTCTTGATACGAGCAATGATTTCGCAGTTCTTACACTGGCCCCTGATGGGGCAATGAGCTATGAAGACGCCAACATGTTTGGTGTCACCTGCATATGTTCCTCGTATCTCAAAAGCATGGATATACACACCCTCTATCTACAAACTGCAGCCGGAGAAAATGCGGTATTCATTCCTGTAGACGAGACACCGTTCAATGAACAAATGGATGGCGTAGGCCCACAGCTTAGGGCGATACAGAACCACTACCAGTTCTTGAGGTGGTATGAGCTCAAGGACGGAAGCTTCTTCCTTTACCACGTAAACGAAAAGATAGATGATATATTCAAGGACCCGGCGATAAAGAGTAAGCAGAAGAACGACGCGAAAATATTGCCTGCAGTTTATGACATTACAATGAGTGGCACGAGGACTATCCGGTGTCCTTTCTTTTCTGTCATTGACCCGATGACGGCTGTTCTTTTCCAAAGCAGGTTTCGCCTTGTTGACGACACCGGATACTGGTATCAGCCGAAGAAAGGAATGGACGGCTTTCTCGTGCTCCTCGCGTCTATCGAGTTCTCGACCACAGGTGATGAGAATATGATGACCCTTATGTGCACCGATATCTCGGAAGACCAGCGTCACTTACTTATCCCGACTAACGGAGAAGTTATTGTCACTCCTCCGGTGGAAGTCACGCCTGACCACACCAACAACGTCACGCAGAAACAGAAGGAAAGGGACAACATGTGGGCGGAGGTATCTGTTACCGCTGGTAAGGAGCCGTTCTCGCGAATCCCGGCGAGCTGGGTGGATATTGCGAAGACGTTTTTACTTGCGTCGGCAGACAAGGATGAGTGGACAAAGGCCGGGAAAGAACTGTCCCTTGAGGGTGCGCTCACCGATCTTAAGACATGGAACTCTCCGCCTTCCTTTGCGTCCGGGGTATGGATCTCGTCAAGGATACAAACAGACAAAGGATTCAGCAAGGACAACGCGCTTGTGAAACCAAGTTTTGCTCTGCAAATTCCCTGGCTTTATGACATGGACGTGATAAAATACAGAACACCGTACAAGCCTGCATACGTGGCGGAATATATGAAAAAGGGGATAGACGTAAATGGAAGTTGATGCCTTCGAGCTTAATAAAAACAGTGGTCGCACAAACGATAACGACTGGCTCAGAAACACCCCAATACTCCAGTATGGGGTTATTGAGAAAGTCTATGACGCCAATCTCGTGTTCGTCCGCCAGGCAGTCCAGGAAAGTATCTCAGCAAAAAAGTACACGGTACGCCTCTTGCATCTCTCTACCCAGCTCAAAGAAGAATCAGTGAGGCCCCTTGTCGGAGACCTGGTTCTTCTTCTGTTTCTCCGGGGGTACAAGGACGAAATGTTTCTTGATCCCTTAGAGAGGGAAAAAAATAACAAGGGAGACGGTAAAATACACGCGACCGACGCTGATAACTACAACATGTTTTCAGGGGTCGGTATTCAGCTTTCCACAGTGAAAGGACGGTCGAGCACTACCACAGTGTACGACGAAGATTCCACCGGGCCTACTGTCAATGAGCGGACAGTCGCGAGGGTTACGAAGATATTCAACCGTGCAATGTCGGTGCTCTTTGATGTGCCTATAGAAACCTCTGGTGGCAACCCTGCAGACGAAGCAATCAATGTCCTCTTCGGGCCTCACTCGCCTTTCACCGAAGAACATCATGCAGCAGTGACAAGAAAATACGGGTATGATAAAGCCAAGGACGGAACTATAGTCGAGCTCGCTGCGCCTGTAACCGAGACGTATAGCAACAAGGCGCCTATCACAAAGAACATCCTGGGTGAAGTTGACGTCCATATCGGAACCGACAGCCAAAATGCTTCCACGACCGCTCCTGTGAACATAGACCTTAATGACAAGTCACCTGTCGATGTGAAGAGTAAATCAGGACTTTCCCTATCGTTTGATAAGGCCGTACTCGTGAAGTACGGTGACAAGTACACGATAGAGGTCACCGGTGACATGGAAATCAAGGGTGCAGGGAAGGTCAAAATAAAGGGATCTGAGATCGTGCTCAATGACGGTGTCGGGTACGTGACCGAGTTTACAGCCCTCAAGACAGCTCTCACCACAGCGTTCACCACAGTGAATACGCTTCTCGGAACCAAGATGGACATGGCAGGGGCTCCAGGCACTGTAGTGCTCTCTATGGATACCGCCAAGGTCACGAAGGTGCGGACGTAAGATTGACTTACCGGCTATCCTATGGGATAATCTAGGCTGTAATTGATAGGAGATATCTATGCCGTATGAATATAAATCAGGAGACGAGATCCTCCGAGCCATAGAAGATGCCTATGACGCATCCGTCGCTCCGAAGAAGCTGTACCGAAATAATAACAATAAACTGCATCTTATCTGCAAGGCTGACGCTGCAGGCTACAAGCTCATGATGGACTCTATCATTGCCCAGAAGAATCGTTTCGACCCGCAGTACTGTCCCAGTAGTGACCTCAAAAGCACGGCGAAGCTCTTGGGCACAAACTACCGCACCGGCAAGTCGAGCATCCTCCAGATAGTGACTGCAAACGTGAGTACGACCACGAGCCACAATTTAATAGCCGGGAACTATCAATACCTTTCTGCCTCGGGTGAAATCTTCACCTTCAACGTGCCTCTCGACAAAACATTCGCTCCCCTTGAGACCAAGTCCTACTATGGCGTATCCGCTCATATAGGGCCTTTTCCTGTAACCGACAACACCGGCATCGTGATCCAGAGAGTAGACACATCCCCTATCAACGGGGATTTTTCCTTTTCGTGCCTCAATAACTCAGGCTCTCTCGGGTATCTCGATGAGACCGATGAGCAATTCAGACTGCGCATTTTAACCGACACCGGAAGACAGGATCTCATCGTAGAGCTCCAGGAAGAGATCAGAAACCTTCCGACCATATTCGAGTGTAATTGCGTATTTAATCCCACCACCACGCCTGTCGTTGTAGACGGCATAACCTTAGCTGCAGAAGAGCTTCTTATCTCTATTACCGGAGTTCCCACTGACGAGATAGCGGAGATCGTGGCTCGAAATACGATCTACAAAACGCATGTCGTGAACGCACTTGACGTCGTGCATTACGCGAGCTCGGTGTACGCAGGAGGCGCGTACCCGGTGTACTTCAAGTACCACGCTCAAACTGTGTACACGTCAGCGGTCGAGTACAATTACGACGCGACAAAATACCGCACCGACCAGATCGAAGCAGTGTTCAATAGTCTCCTCTCAAAGTATAAATACGCGAACACTCACTCTGACACGATCACTGAGTACGACGTGTACCAGTCTTTAAGTGCGCACGGTCTTTCAGGGGTCCATATCCTCAACGTGAATCTCCTTGTGGGAGGGTCACCCGTTTCATATGTGACCGTCCCGAAGACGCGGATTCCGCAAATGGCGAGCGTCGCGTACACATCGGTTTCGGTGTAAGGAAATAGGTAATGAAAAAACCCTTCCGGTTTCATCGAGGCGAATTGAACGGGTACTACATCCAGAAACTTCTTCTCTGTCACAACGAGGCCGTGTCAGACGTCATCGAAGAGCTCGTGTACCAAGCTGACTTCCAGTGGAAGCTTGAAGGAGAAGTAGGCTCAAATGAAATGGCAATACGGGAGTCGGATATTGTCGGTGTAGGCAAATTCGCAGGTATTTACCGGCCGATCCAGTACAGTGAGAACATCGGCAACAGCGTCAGGCTCACCGAAAGCCACCTGGTCAATGGACAAGAAAGAAGTGAGCGCGGGCTTTTCGTGCCGGAAGCTGACGGGTTTGGGTTTGTGCGGACCGAGCAGGACGATTATCCTACCGACATAACGGTCGAATCGACTCCGGCTGCGAAGTCAACATTGGTCCCGCACGGTCTCACACCGCTCGGCTACGTGCCATATGGGGTGAACATATTCAACCCAGACGGATCGATCATACCTGGTGCGATATTGTCTACCCCGCCTGTCGACGGAACTCCGTATACAGAATATTACGGGGACAATTACTTGTACCTTGAAGAGCATTTTACCGACGCACAGAAGATAATGAGCCTCGATATGTTCAAAAAGTACATTGAGTGTCTCATGAGGATACGGTATAATGGGGTATCGACTAAAGAGTTCTTGTACATCACCGAGCTCTTGGGCGAAGGGTACATACACAATATAACGATATCGCAGACGGCGCACTACTACGTAGTGAATTACTCGACAGATGTTTTCTCAAGTATTGATAATAAGACCGGAAGACTGGGCACATGGCTTGCCGTGTGTGCACAGAAGTTCAAGCTTTTTCAGTTAGTTCAAGTGTAAGGAGATTCATATGTCTACACAAAGCGATTTAAGCTCTATCAAGGATATGCTCATAAAGCTCGACACAAACCGTGTCGATCGTTTGTCATATACGCAGAACGCCTTTGACAACGACTTAGTAGACGGAGTCACGACGTTTGATGTAAACGCCGAGCAAAACATCCCGGCTGCGGGATACGCTGATTACAACCCGACAGTCCTCAACAAAGGCTTACGGAGTCAGGGTGCCTCAATTCCAAGGAATTCGCTCAACCATTTTTATGGCCGTCTTTCTTACAACGTCAATAAACTCATCCAGAAACTCCGCGCTTTCATTATAGTTGACATTGCCTCGAAAGCGCATAACGCGAACGAGTATGACGCATCCGCCCCATACGCAAGCGGCGACGTGTGCTACATGATGGAAGCCCAGGGCCTTATCAGGTCCTACATTTTATACCAAAGAACTTCTTCTGCCCCTGCGACTATCTCAGGCATCGCGGTGACTGACACGAACCACTGGACCAAGGTGCAGCCGAAGGTGAAAGGAATCCATAAGGATTACCAGATCGCTGATCTCACAGCACTTAGCACAAGCACGTGGTATCCGGTGGTGACGACACTCCAGGACTTTCAGGCTGATACAGTTGGGACTAAAGACGGGGCAACACGCATACGCATAGAGGCGTACATGAATGGTACTATAGCGTTGCTTCCTCAGAGCGTGAGGACTGATCTCGTCGTAGACTCAAAATTTACCGGCTTCGCTGCTTCGTCCACCGACATAGTAGAAGATATGTCGTGCATAGGTCAGACTGACGGATTCGATTTTAGTGCGGCCGCAAACAATCCTATCGGCTACTCCAAACTTCCTCTCGGTCGTCAAGCTGTTATATGGCTCAGAGGAGGAGCGAAATATGCCATATGGAACAGCTTTGGCTCTGCATTTACGCTCTATACCGGAAGCTATAACAACGGTCTCGACGGAGCAATATCTCCTTCTGCTTCCCGTGTGTTTAGTGTGAACAACGCTAGGCTCCTCGCTGATGTGGATACAGTTGATGGGCTTCAAGGAGCTGCTATATTTGCATACAAGGGAGTAAGTCTAATAGGCCTTGACTGTAACTCAATGACGGAAAATGGTACATGGCATGGTGCGTTTTCTGCTAATAGCCCCTTGAACGGACAGTACGGGATGCTTTCGGTCATGTTCGCCGGAGATATATGTTTTCAGTTCTATCATATAAGCAACAATGACCCTGCAGGGCAGACTTTTATGCGCACTTACCATACAGGTGTATGGAGTCCTTGGGGTGTAATATGGAACAGTGCGAACGATGGCCTTGGCTCCGGTCTTGACGCGGATATAGTTAGGGGTCATTTTGCAGCCCTGACAGGTAATATGGGTGAAAGTCTTGGAACTGGACAAACTATAACGACGGCTGAATTTGTAGCATTATTAGCTAGTCGAGGTGCATTTACTGAGCCTTGTTATATAATACAAGGTATGTGGTATTTTCAAGGGAATGTTTCTATATCGGAAATAGGTGTAAGTACTGCTGGATGTATTATAAGAGTAACAACTGCTAGTGCTACCCAATATACAATAGAGTTGATAAACCCAATAACATCGGCGTATTTTATATACGCTAAACGTGAAGGCAGTGCTGGATGGATGAAGATGTGGCACGATCTAAATGACGGTCCTGGCTCCGGTCTTGATGCGGACCTTTGGGACAGCCTTGAGCGTCCGTTGAACTTCGGCACTAACTCAGGCTCTGGTGTGTACACTGCTAAGGACGTCATCAACACGTTATTCAAGGTGGGCGCGGTAGACTATTTTTCTCCAGGCTCCGTAAATACACCCTTTGGAGGCTACTGGCAGATATCCTGTATTGCTGGAGGTGATACTAATACAGCTATACTGCTCTTAGCAACTCAGGCAGGCGGTGGAGCTATGTTTATAGGTGTGTACCTTTCAGGAACGTTACATTGGAGCCCGATATGGAATGGCGTAAACGACGGCGTAGGCTCAGGTCTTGATGCTGACACGGTTGACGGTTTACATGCGGTTCGTTTTCTTCAAAATAACGGTGCAGGCGGATCACAGGATATTACAGGACAGAACATAAACACAACTATACTACCCACCAATTTTTATTGTGGTAGAGAACTTGTCGGTGCGCCTACTGCAGAGTGGTATCACCTAGAGGTAATGAACTATGGCGGAGGAGGCATCTCCAACGCATGGACACGTCAAGTTATCCACGCTTATGGCGCTTTAAGTTTAGATAATTATACAAACTCGTGGACAAGGGTTAAACAAGGCGAAGATGTATGGACGCCCTGGCTGAGAATGTGGAACTCTGGAAATGACGGCCCTGGCTCCGGTCTTGACGCGAGTCTCCTTTGCGGGTCCAGTATAGACCTTGTACGCACTGCAGTAACGTTTGTTATACATGGCACATACAGTGCGGCTGGTTTGGCGGGTGCGATAATAAATGGCTCACTGATTAAGAGTTGCCCTCTTCGTGCTACAGGAGGCATATCTTACCAAGGCATTCCCATAGATCTTTCACAAGTGTATATCGACGGTACTTCAAGAGTGCTCTTTTATGGAATGAACGCTGCTGATGGTCAGTCTGTTGCGGTCGCACAAATAACAACTGCTTCTACCGGCAATATAGAAGCATCTTTCACAATTTAATAGGAGAACAAAATATGACACAGAAAGCAACTTGCAACCACTCGGAGGGATAAACTATGGATGTGAAAGTAAGCAGAAAAGAATTACGGCTCCAGCCAGGTTCGACCGGCACCGAGGTCCTGATGTCTGACATATTCGATTTTTACCCTATCTTTTCTGCTTCTGACCCGAACACGATAATGGATATCGAGATCCTTGATGACCCGCGAACTGAGCTTTTAGACCGAGCGATGTTCGCGGTTATTAAGCAGCGGGGCGGAGATCCTTTGAGTTTGCAGGATGGGTCACAGTGGGAAGAGTCTCTTTTGGGCGAGATCTCGGTCACAACACTTCTCGCCCAGGTGCACGCTGCGGTCCTTCAAGAGGGCCCCGGCGTGCAGTCATCTTTTAATACATCTTTAGTGAACGGCAAAGAATACCTTTCGGTCTCCGTAAGCCTCACGAACTCGGTCTAGGCTTCTCCGGGAAGGGTTTTTTCTCTGTCTTTGATGTCGTGGATAAGGTGTTCGGTGAGACGATCAAGTGCGTCGATGTACTTTTTATTCTTTTCCACACACGCACTTACAATCGTGATTCGATAGCTGTCTTTGTTTTCCTGGTATACAGGCAGATACTTTAAGTAGGTATCAAGCTTCATTTTTGCGCAATCCTGTACCAAATTCGCCGTTTCTAAAAGCCACATATCAAGGAACTGCTCGACTGTTTGCTTAGCTCCCGTCCAGTCAGGTAGCTCGTTATGACCGCACTCTGTCACCCCTGAGTTCGAGCAGAGATCAACGTATTCATCTTTCAGAAGATCCAAGATACGCAATCGGTATTTTTCATACCTATCACTCATAAGCTCTTTAGTGAAATGGTTGTTTCCGATGCTCTCATACAGAGGGTATCGGAGGCACGAAGAAAGGGACCGTTTGGTCATCGCGCAGGCGGTGTAGGATGCAAACATGTTTACGATTCGCTGCCTGAGCGTGTTGGTCATCTGCCTAAGCTTTTGCTGCAGGTAGTCGTCCGCGTCCTTGTTTTCCTCATTCATATTGTACATAGTGGTTTGGCCTTCCTGTTCCTTTCGGATCGAGAAAGTGCCTATTTGGATCACCCCAAAATGCCTGGCGAGGTACGTGAAAAAAGCCAGGATACATAGTATGATAACGCCCAGGACCACAAGGTTCGGCAAAGGAATGCCAGAGATAGTCTCAGCAAGTATTTCCTTCATAATCACTCCATTTAATGTTACAGATTAGAGTTATTATATAGCTTTACAATTAAGAACGCAAGTGTTAAAATACCTGTTATAGTAAGGAGTTTTTATGGCGGAGATAAACACTGCAAAAAGACAGAAAACAGAAGAGTACACCACACGGGACGAGCTTATTAGGTCCCTAAAAATGGCAGTGGCGGACGAACTTTCGGCGGACAATTTGTACGATACAATCGTCAACAGTGTTGAGGTAAGCGACATCTTGACCCAGGACGAAAAAGACCAGATCATGACAGAGGTCCTTGAGATCCGTGACGACGAAGTCACCCATCAGCGGAAGCTTTTGGCCCTTATCTGCAGCCTGTCGCCTGCCTATGTAGATGCCTTAGGTGAGGAAGAATAATGGCCTCCCCTAAGAAAATAGTCCTGTCAGGCGCGATCACAGGGCACGAAAAAGAGGCTGCCCAGTACTTCTACGAAGCCGAGAAACTTGTGCACGAGAGATACCCTCTTGCGTCCATATTTAACCCGACACGCATTCCGAAGCAGTCTTCCTGGGAAGACTACATGAAGATCTGCCGCGCTAGAATAAACGGGTGGGCAGATACTATCGTAATGATACAGAATGAGTACTACCTTGATTCCCGTGGGGCGATAGAAGAGAAAGAACTCGCGGTAGAAAAAGGCTTAAAGACAATAGTCCTCATAGCGAACGATACCCTTTTGGAGGTAGATCATGCAAATATCCTACGGAACTATTAACGCGGATTCTGACTCGATCCACTATGACCAGACTAACAACATATTCGAGCGATTTTTGAAGGACCTGAAAGACTCAGGGCAGACGAAATTTTACCTTGAAACTTGCAACATGAACGCCGCAGGGTGCGCAGTGGAAGCCGTCGGCGGGAAATGGAAATACACCCTGCCTCTCGACCCGAAAGGGAAATCTCTTTTTGGGCAGGACGATCTCATGGCGTTCTACCTTTATTCCACCTACGGTCAGTCGAATGCCCCGTCTGTCAAAGACGGCGTGTGCGAGAACGAGGTTAAAAGCAATATCGCATGGGTAATAGGCGAATGTGCTCTCGTGAGAGCTGAGCTTGTCGTGGCACTAAACGCGGAATCTATGGTGCAAAAAATGGACGACGCACTCCTTCTCGGGAAAGCGGTCGTCCTTTCGTATCTGACTGACTACGGTTCAGGCCACTTTATTACCCTTGTAAAGAGGGATAAAAGAAGGGGAGTGTTCATAGCGCACGACCCGTGGCCTCTTAATAAAGCGTGTGTCAAAGGCGGAATCAGAGAAGAGTATCCAGACTCGTTCTTTACGTCCAGGTGTTACCCGGACCGCTTAAGTTTTATCGCTGTTAGCCGTAAGGAGGCTTAGTATGGCAGGGATTGATTTATCAAGTTTTACAAGCGTGGGGCTATGGTTAATTCTCATCGCAATCGCGTCGTTCAATGTGATTGGCATGATAGAAGGTGTGAAGTCCGTAGTGGATTCCATCAAGAATAAAACCGGCATGTGGTGGTGCCCGGTTTTGTCGTTTGTCCTGTCGTTCCTGGTCGCATGGTTCTTAGGCTCAGTCACCGATGTGAACATATTTTCCACTAAGCTCAACGCGATCCTTTTCGGCGGGGCCACGATCTTCGCCCTCTGTGAAGTCTTTGGGTACAACATGATTATTAAGTGGCTTTACTCGGTGTTCGATTACGCTATCGCAAGCTTCACTAAGAAGACCGCTGACAAAGAATACATGACCCCAGAGGTCAAATAAGGAAGGCATAATGTGGCAAAGAAGTTTCTTTTTCTGTTTACTGTCTTTTTTCTTGTTTCCTCTTGTTGCACAAACCGAAACATTGTACCCAGTGACGGAGGGAGAGCTATCCAGGCTGGAGGCGA
>Ga0302289_1000371_pt1 | contig 20870 bp, 20 predicted proteins | sample III_Fen_N1_2_FD_194552 | JGI IMG/M metagenome (GOLD analysis project Ga0302289, IMG submission 194552) | Peat permafrost microbial communities from Stordalen Mire near Abisko, Sweden - III_Fen_N1_2 | ecosystem: Environmental > Terrestrial > Soil > Wetlands > Permafrost | place: Sweden: Abisko... | reverse complement strand
GGGACTATGCGATCGGCAGCGAAATGACCGCCCGTCAGGTTTCGGGCATATCCTTCATACCCCTTCAGGAAGAGTGCTATGATCTCGTTTTCAGGACTTCTATCGCCGAATCGCCTGCGGTCGCCTGTCTCGTCGAACGGATCGGCTCCTCCGACTTTTTGCAGGAAATCGAGGCTTTGGGCGGATACGGAACTTCGGAAACCGGAAAAATCATGCATTGCTGAGAGTGAGCATGAGTATTCTGTCGGGCGGCAGGCATAGCCTCTCCGTCCTCTCCTTGCCCGTCAGTCCGCTGCTTTCCATGCAAATAGGCTCGCGGTAATTTCTTTCGCTTCCCGCGACTCCGCTCGCCGTAAGAGCCGTCACGTATTCGGTTACCGAAAAGGGCGCTTCGCTCCGGCTTTCCACCGCGAAGTTAAAGCAGTTTACGGTATCGGTTTCCTTGACCGCGCGTATGTGATGCGCGCGGATGCCGGCGTGCGTAATGCCGTCCGGAACCGGGCGTTCGGTTTCCAGTATAAGTCCCCATGAAGGCACGGCTATTCTGCGCTCTCCTGCCTTTGTCGCGACGGCGATGTTCTTGCATCCGGTAAGGCGCGCGGCGGGCACGGTTTGCGGATCCGCGAAAACTTCGTCGCGCGGTCCTTCCCGCGCGATCGAGCCACTGTCAAGAATAATCATCTTTTTGCAAAATCTAAATACTTCGTCCCGGTCGTGCGACACGAAAACGATACTGCCCGGAAACCGGGAAAGGGAAGCCGAGAGTTCTTCCTCGACTTGCCGCCTGAGAAAAGAGTCGAGAGCCGAGAGGGGTTCGTCGAGCAGGATGACTTCCGGGTCCGAGGCGAGCATTCTCGCGAGCGCGACGCGCTGTTGCTGGCCGCCGCTCAGTTGGGACGGATAACGGTCCGCAAGTTCTCCAATCCGATATTGATCGAGAAGTTCCCGTACTTTCGACCTGTGCCCTGGTTTCGTGCGTTCCGCCGCCGTTCCGCGCCCGCACGCGATGCCGATGTTCTCGCCTACGGTCATCGTCGGGAAGAGGGCATAGCTCTGAAAAAGATATCCCGTATTTCGAAGTTGCGGCGCGAGATTGATTCCGCTTTCCGAATCGAATACTGTCTTTCCGTTTATTTCGATAAATCCCGAATCCGGTTTTTCAATGCCTGCGATACACCGGAGAGTCAGGCTTTTCCCGCAGCCCGACTCTCCGAGAAGTCCCGTGCGTCCGGTTTGGCCACTACTTGCGGAAAACGCGACGTTCAGCGTGAAGTTTTTATATGTTTTGCGAATATCAATTAGTATGCTCATTGTTTCGGTTCTCCGACGGTATTCAGGAGCGCGACGACCGAGAAAGATATCAGGACGATGATGATGACCCAATTGAGAGCGCGCGTCATGTTGCCTCCTTCCGCCGCGAAATAAATCGCGACAGGCACGGTTTGCGTGCGGCCGGGAATGTTTCCCGCGATCATGATAGTCGCGCCGAATTCGCCGAGAGCGCGGGCGAATGCGAGAATAGTACCGCCTGCGATTCCGGGACGGGCCATGGGTATCATTATTTTAAGGAATATTGTCCGCTCGGAGAGACCGAGGGTTTTTGCGGCATGCAGGACCGAGCGGTCGATCTGTTCGAACGACGCGCGCACGGTGCGGTAGACCAGGGGAAACGCGACGACGGCCGCCGCGATGACGGTCGCTTCCCACGAGAATATCACTCTGATTCCGAACGAAAGCAGCAATTGCCCGACGGGACTGTTGCGGCCGAATATGACGAGAAGGAAAAAACCGAGAACGGTGGGGGGCAATACCATCGGGAGCGTGAACACCCCGTCCAGTATCGCCCTGGATTTTCCCCGCATGTTCGCTACCAGTCTCGCCGCCGGGATGCCGAGTAGCAGCGCAATCCCGGTTCCCGCGATCGAGGTCTTTATCGATATTACAAGCGGTGACCAATCCATTTATTTTCCTTTATGGGATGATAAATCCGTAGCGGGCGAAAATCGCGTCTGCATCCGGACCGGAAAGCCAGTCGAGGAATTTCTGCGCCTCCGCCTGTTTCGTGCCGGCTTTGACGAGCGCTGCGGGATAGATGACCGGATCGCTCGTTCCTTCGGGCGCTTTTGCCGCGACCCGCACTTTTTTCGATATCGCCGCGTCAGTCGCGTACACGACGCCCGCGTCGACTTCTCCCGCTTCTACGTAAGCCAAAACTTGCCTTACGTCTTTTGCGTAAACCGCTTTCGCCTTGACCGCGTCGACGATGCCCAATGCGGTAAATACTTGTATCGCATACTGTCCCGCCGGGACGCTTGATGCTTCGCCGAGCGCTATTTGTTTCACCTTGTCCGTGCCTGTGTCCGCGAAGGAAGTAATTGCCGTTTTATCCAGCGGAGTTACCAGGACGAGCGAGTTGCGGAGCATTTCTTTCTTGCTCGCGCTCACCAAAAGTCCTTTGTCGTCGAGAGCCTTCATCTGCTTTGTCGCCGCCGAGAAAAAGATGTCAACCGGCGCGCCTTGCTCGATCTGCGTTTGCAGTGCGCCGGATGAGCCGTATGTCGGTATAATCTTGACCGATGGAACTGTTTTTCCGTATAGCGCAATCGCTTCGTTCATCGCGTCCGTAAGGCTTGCCGCCGCCGCGATAATTATCTCAACCTGCTTTGGATCCGTTGCCGGTTTTGCCTGCGCAAAGAGAATTCCCGTCAGTGCGAGAGCCATCAAAATCATACTTGTTTTTTTCAGGATAAGTCCCCCTGTTCTTTTAATCATAAAGCCTCCTCAAAAAAAAATCGCCCGATTTCTCCTGCGAAATCGAGCGGCTTTGCTTCGTGTTCACAAATATATTAGAAATATTTTATATGTGAGTCAATAAGAAAATGCAAGAATATACAGAAAAACGCCCATTTTATGCATAAATATTGACTTTTTATTCTAAACTTAGTATTGTAGGGATATGAAAGCCGAACTTGCTGACTGGGAGACCTTCTATAAAGATGGAAAACATTTTCACCAGACGGCGCAAGGAAGCGTACGTCGGCCGGAAGTATTCACGCCCTCGATTATCGAAAATATCGCGGCGATGAGTATCGAGAAATATTTTATGGCATTTTTTATGCACCGCGGCAGCTTGCCGCGAAATCACACTTTGCTTGACCTTGTGGAAGAGGCCCAGAAACTGATTTCGATGGATCCCGTTTTGGTCGAATCCCTTAAGTATATGGATTCTCTGCAGCGCATTTGCTCTGTCTTTGAATATACGATCATTCCGCCGAGTCAATCGGACGTGCCGCGGTTTCTTGAAACGCTCGACGCCGTAGCGCGTCTCGTAGGCCCAGAGCTTGATTCGGTTTTGTCGCTTGCGGGGAAACCGGAACCGGCAGGGATTCCCCCGGCGCCATGAAAGCCGGCGAAACAATGAAACCCGATATATCCTCGCCCCGGCGTCTTCGCGTTCTCGACGCGACTCTTCGGGACGGCGATCAGGCGGCAGGCTTTGCCTTTCCCGTACGCGCGAAACTGGAAATTGCACGCGCCCTTGCTGCCTCCGGCGTTGATATTATAGAAGCGGGATTTCCTCTTTCATCGGCGGCGGATGGCGAGGCATGCGCGCTGATCGCGGAGGAATTTGCCGGGGGCGTGGACGCTCCATCGGTCGCTCCGATGATCGCGCTCATGTGCCGCGCAATTCCCGCCGAGATTCGCAAAACCGCGGCTTTTTTCCGCTCAAATACGCGTGGCATTCTGCATCTTTCTCTTCCGGTGAGCGACCTGCATATATCCTCCAAACTCGGCCTTGATCCTGCGGCTCTTTTAGACCGCGCCGTTCAATCAGTACGAATCGCGCGAACTCTCGCGTGCGAGGTCGAGATGGGCGCGGAGGACGCAACGAGGGCCGACAGGGATTTTCTCGTCGAGTACTGCGACGCGGTCACGTCCATGGGAGCCCGAACGGTCAATATCGCAGATACAGTAGGTCGCGCACTGCCTGATGAATTCGCCAGCCTGATTTCGTATCTTCTCCAGAAAGTTCCTGCCTTCCGGGACGGTTCTTCCATAATAAGCGTTCATTGTCATAATGATCTTGGTCTCGCCTCGGCGAATACGCTTGCCGCAATCGGCGCGCGCTGTGGTCAGATCGAAGTCTGCGCGCTCGGTCTTGGGGAACGTGCCGGTAACGCCGCATTGGAAGAAATCTCCGCCATTCTCGATACCCGGCTCGAAACGTATAACGTCCGTACGGGATTGATTCCTTCCGCAATCGGTAACCTGACGCGTCTTGTTTCAGGTTATGCCGGCACAAGCCTTTCGCCGCTCAAGCCGGTAACCGGCTCAAACATTCGCGCTCATGCATCCGGTATCCATCAGCATGGTATTTCTCGCAACCGCGAGGCCTATCGGTCTTTTGACGCCGGGAAGTTTGATACTGTTCCCGAGCGGATCGTTCTTTCCCGCCATTCCGGGCGGTCTGGCGTGGAAATGGCCGCGCGGCACTATGCCGGAGTTCAGCTGACCATTGTACAGGCAGAACGTCTTCTTGAACGGATCAAGGGTACTCTCCGGGACGATGAATCCCTTTTTGGCATTACCGAGTTTCTTCTATTATTAAAGGCTGAAGGTCTTCTCGTAAAACCGGTTGTAAGTTGCCGCGATGTTCTTTTAACTGCGGATACCGATTGTTATGTGCTTTCAGGTACATTTTTGATAAATGCCATTACTGGAATCAGGAGTTTTTTTGAAACGGGAAGGGGCGAAAGTCTTTCTGAATCGGCTCTCGCGTTGATCGGAAGATTATTTTCTTTAGATATTCTCATTCAGGCTTTATGTATCTCCGGGTATGGAAACGGTAAAAATTTCCGCTGGCGAGTTTATATTGAGGCCTCCGTCGCCGAAACTTGTGCTGAAACTTTCGCTGTTGAGCGAATTGGTCATGATCAAAACCGGCTTATAATTGATGCATTGCTTGATATATATAATGTTTTACGCGAATAACCTATAAGTATGCAGAAATGATCGTATGTTTTGCATAAATATACATAAATATTCTTGACTTTGTTTGTTCGAAATACTAAGTTATTTTTATCAGGCAAAGAAGTCGGGTTATCATTAGTGGTATCTTGAGTTCTTTGCCTGTTTTTTTTAAACAATTGCACGTGCATTCAAGGAAATTGTAAGTCTCGATATTGGTGAGCACAGAAGAGAAGGAGGCGAAATACATGAAGCAGATAAAGGCAATGTTCGGCCTGAAAAACTGACCGAAGTTCGCAGTGCCCTTAAAAAAGCAGGATGCTACCATGGAATCATGATTACCGATATCGTCGGTCAGGGAACGCAAAAAGGCGTTACACCGTCATGGCGAGGAAGGCGAATCGGCAGTCTGATAGAAAACTGAATTTATCATTATACAAAAGCGGAAACAGTTCCTGTATTTCCTCTTTTTTTGTTATGCCTGTCGGAAAATAGATATATATACAAAAAAACCAGGCACATTTGCATAAATATACATTGATATGATTATTAATTCTTGACAAATGATTACCAAAATAGTAAGCTTGATTTCATCAAATCGAAGACGATTGATGCACCAGCTAGCCGTGCATCAATCGTCTTTTTTTTTGGTAAAATTTATTTCCAATGGAGGAGGATCAAATGGGTATCGATACTGGCGATAGCGCATTTATACTATTAAGCGCAGCGCTTGTCTTGCTGATGACACCGGCTCTCGGATTTTTTTACGGCGGTATGGTCAGAAGGAAAAACTCGCTGAACACTATTTTTTCCTGTTTCTTTATCTGCGGACTCGCATCTCTGATGTGGGTAGTCTTCGGATACTCTTTTTCGTTTGGCAAAGATGTCAGCGGAATTATCGGCGGTTTCAACCATCTCTTCTTTAACGGCGTTGGCGCGGCCCCCAATGCCGCCTATGCGGGAACTATACCCGAAGAGCTTTTCGCGATCTTTCAGATGATGTTTGCGATCATCACGCCCGCTCTTATTTACGGGTCGCTTGAAGGCCGAATGAAGTTTTCCGCTATCTTTATTTTCATGGCCGTGTGGTCACTTGTCGTGTATTATCCTCTCGCCCATATGGTTTGGGGCGACGGCGGATTCTTGCGGAACCTCGGCGCGCTCGACTTTGCGGGCGGTACCGTCGTTCATATCAGTTCGGGCGTTTCCGGATTAGTGGCTTGTATACTCCTTGGGAAACGGCATGGATACGGCGTGCTTTCCTATAAGCCGCACAACATTCCCTTTGTCGTGCTTGGCGCTTCTCTTTTGTGGTTCGGATGGTTCGGTTTCAACGCGGGAAGCGCGCTCGGCGCGAATGCCCTCGCGGTTCATGCGTTCCTGACCACCAACACTTCGGCCGCTGTGGCGATGCTTTCCTGGATGCTCATCGAGAAGGTTAAATTCGGCAAGCCGACTTTGCTCGGCGCCGCGACCGGAGCGGTTATCGGTCTTGTCGCGATCACTCCCGCCTGCGGTTTCGTTCCCGTTTGGTCATCGATAATCATCGGCGCACTTGTCAGCCCGCTTTGCTTCTTCTTCATGACTGTCGTAAAGCCCAAACTCGGCTATGACGATGCGCTCGATACCTTCGGATGCCATGGAATCGGAGGTATCTGGGGATGTCTCGCAACGGGTATTTTCGCCAGCAAGGCGGTAAACCCCGCGGTTCAGTTTAACGGACTTGTGTACGGCGAGACGAAGCAGTTTGTCATTCAGCTGATCAGCGTCGCCGTAGCGGTAGTCCTTGCTGCCGTCATGACATTCATCATCGTGTCGGTCATGAAAAAGTTTATGGCCATCAAGGTTACGAAGGAACAGGAATCCCTTGGTCTCGATATTTGCGAACACCAGGAAACCGCGTATCCGGCATTCAGCGGCCTTGATTGACGTAGGGCGAACAAACTAAAGGAGATAATTAGCATGAAGAAGATAGAAGCGGTCATACGGCCGGAACGGCTTGAATTGCTGAAAGACGCTCTCATTCTCGCGAAGGTTAACGGTATTACGATAAATCAGGTTGTGGGATGCGGAAACCAGCACGGCTGGACGGAACATCACCGCGGAAGCGAAGTCATAATGAACACCATTCCGAAAGTGGAAATCAAGATGATAGTCGCCGAAGAGCGGCTTGAGGAAATTATCGCGATAATTATCAAAGTCGCGAAAACCGGAGCCGTAGGCGACGGAAAGATTTTCATCAGCAATATCGAAGATTGCATCCGGATAAGAACGGGCGAGCGCGGTAACGTCGCTATTTAGCAGGCGGTATTTTTCGCCTGATCGAGGCATAGACGCTGTGGATTTTTCCATGGCGTCTTTTTTTTAAATTTGGAAGGATTTTATGCAGAGCGTATTGATCGCATTTTCCAATCCTCTGATGTCGCGAATGGTTTCCTCGTCTTTAGTGCATGGAGGCTATGCGATCGAATTTTTTTGCAAGTCCGCCGAGGATGTGCTGCAGGTCGCGGAGGTCTGCAAGAGCAGGGTCGTAGTGAGTGGTTTTTCGTTTCCTGACATGGACCTGGAAAGTCTGTATCGAAGGCTGAACGGACGACTTTCGATGGTCAGCCTTCTTTTTCCTCATCAAATGAACATGATGAAAATCCGCGAAATGACCGTTCTTTCCTATCCGCCGTCCGAGGCTGAGCTGCTGCTAGCCGTCGATCGGGTCGACAAGTACGTATCGTCAAGGGGAGAGGCCCATCCTCACGTTAGGACAGCCGAAGAAATCTTGCTGATTCACCGGGCAAAGGAGATTATCATTAACTCGCTGGGCGCGACGGAGGATCAGGCTCACCGGTTTTTGCAGAGATTCAGCATGAATCACGGACTCAGGCTTTCGGATGCGGCGACGATGGTAATACGGTCTCCAAAGATCGTTTTTGAGGTTCTGCCTAAATAAAAATTGACAAAAATCGTTAATAAGGGCAGGATACATCAATATGTCATCCTCAGAAACAATTGAAAGTCATGAATTATTTCACGAGATATTCGGATCGGTTTTGGACCGCGAGGGTCTGACCCCCTATTTGCTCAGAAATTGCGGCGATTACGATACGGCTCTGCGCAAGGCGACTTTAATGATGGGAAACCGCGGCTTTTCCGTCGTCGACGGCGAACTGGGCGAAGGTGAAAAAGAACGCGCTTCATCCTACGTCCGTCAATCCGTAAAATATATGATGGGTTCCCTTTTTTCTTCCCTGTCGGTTCAGCTTGCCGAACTTACGATGATCGGCTCCCCGCAGGGTACGATCTACGAAAAGGCGCTGGGTGATATCCGCTCCCTTCAGGAACTTCTTTCGGGCAGTACATTCGCCGAATTGATCGACGAGGATCCCCGTCATTTATTTCTGCTCGCCTCATCCGCAAAATACCCGCATTTTTTTAAGGGACATCCGCGCGATCCGGGAAGGATACCGCCCCGATGGAGGCTGGTCGCCTGTTCGGTGCTGAAAATGTGCCACCTGATCAAGGCAATCGAGGAAGACAGTCAGGACGTGTATGATTACGCGCGGCTTGGGCTTTTTTTCGAGTCTTCCGGAATTTCCCTTTCGGGGCTTTTCGATTTTCCCTGGGATGAGACCGACTCCGTGCCGGATGACGAGAATGCGCGCCGGGCGTTCGTAAAACTGTCGGCTTTTTTCCGCAAGCTGCACGATTCGATATCGGTCGACGGCGAAAAAGGGACGCTGGTTTTCAATAGCGGCGACGGCGTGCAAGTCGATATCGTCGAGGTGAAAGCCAGGCTGAAAAGCCCCGAAAGCATGTTCGCAAAGCTGGGCAAGGACGCTTCCGAAGAAGCCTATGACATACGCGACATTCTCGCGGTTACGTTTCTTCTGAAAAGCCGGGATGATTCCCTGACTCTTTTTCACGCTCTTCAAAAGCAGGGAGTGATCCTTCAGGAAAACACCGCTTCAGCGTCGATTACCCAAACCCTCTTCGACACGAGTTCCGACATGCATCGGGCCGTAGGCTCCCTGATGCGAAGTCTTGCGCGGCGCGAGGGGATCGAGGCGGAGCCGGACGAGCAAGAGATCAGGAAGAACGCCGAGGCTTTTTTTGCGTCGTTGAATACGAACGCGGCGCTAAACCCCCATTCGTCCGGGCAGCACCGTAAATTTCAATGCAAGATTAATTTCTCCGTTCCGGTGCATCTCGACCGCGAGACGGGAAAGGTTCTTTTGCGCGGTATGTCAGACACGAGCGCGAGACAGTATACGAGACAGCACACGCTGCCCGTGGAATTGAGAATATCGGACGTGCAAAGCTGGGAAAGATCCGAGCTGAAGGGCGAGGCTCATCACAGCGCTTACAAATGCCGCCAATCGCTCGTTCTGATGAATCGCCTGTTTACGCCGCTTTTTTCGTTTCCGGCCGTAGCGTTCGCGCAGCTTCGGAAAGATCAGGATACGCTGTTCGCATAAGGAGTGATCTTGTATGAATTTTTTCTTCGTCGCGTTGGGCGGGAGTTTGGGCGCCATCGCGCGGTATGCGCTCGGCAGTTTTATAAACAGTAACGTTAACGCGCAATTTCCGTCCGGAACGCTTTTGGTCAACGTGACGGGTTCCTTCATAATCGGTTTTTTGTTCGCGATGTTCGAGCGCCTTTCGCTGCCGAACGAGCTAAAACTCCTGCTGATAACGGGCTTTCTCGGCGCGTACACGACGTTTTCGTCCTATTCGCTGGAGACCGTACGCCTGGCGATGGACGGGAAGCTGTCCGTCGCTCTCGTCAATTTTCTTTTGAACAACGGACTGTGCCTCGCGTGCACGGTATTGGGAATGGCCGCTTCTGCCTCACTCCTTAAAAGATAGGCCGAGCAGGCTTGCCGCGTTCCGGTAGAGTATCGCGCTGTTTTCCTCTTCCGAAAGGCCGAGCGAAAGGAATCGTTCGTATTCGCCCTTGTGATCCCACATGGGGAAATCGGAGCCGAACAAAAAGCGGGAGACGCCGTGCTTTCGTATCATGGCGAGGGCCCTGTCCTTCGGCAGCTTCCAGAACGTGCTCGAGGTGTCGAACCAGAGATCGCGGCCCGCGAGATACTCGAACGAATCGTCCCACTCGGAGTATCCGCCGAAATGCGCGGCGATCACCCTGAGCGAGGGATGCCTGTCCAGAACCCTTGCGATGCGCTTAGGACCGGAAAAATCGAAACGGCAGTCGCCGGCGTGCATGAGTACCGGGATGTTTTCGGCGGAAAGCCGGTCGTAAATCGGATCCATTTTTGGCGTGTCAATTTCGAATCTCTGGAAATCCGGATGAAGCTTTATCCCCTTTAGCCCCGCAGGGATGAGTCTTGAGATTTCTGCGTCCGCGCCCTCGAAGTCCGGATGGAGCGTGCCGAAACCTACGAATCGGCTTTCCTTCGAAATTTCCGAAATGATAAAATCGTTGATCGAGACGACTTGTGCCGGTTTTGTCGCGGTCGAATGCACGATGTATTTTTCGACGCCGATAGCGGAACCGCTCTCGAGAAGTTCTTCGACCGAGCCGTGGTATACCATCGGCGCCTGATAAAAGTCCGCGATCGCCTGCGTTGCCTTGACCGCTATCTTTGCGGGATAGATGTGCGCGTGAAAATCGATGATGCGCATAGCTCAGTACCCCAGCGACTCGCCGACGATGACCACGGTGAAGTCGCTTCTGAAAGGCTTTCTCCTCAGGGTTGAATATATGCAGCAGATGCGCCGTTCCGACTTGCAATCCACGCAGACTCCCGTCTTTGCGCACGGGTTTGGGATGTCGAGCCTTTTGTTGTTCATCGGAGACGCGATTAATTCGAGCCTCGCCTTGGCCTCATCCAGATTTCTGACTATCTTGTTGTAACCCGCGACGACGACCGTTTTGCGCGGGCCGAACGTGAGCGCCGCGACGCGGTTACCGTTTCCGTCGATGTTTAATATCTCACCGTCGAGGGTGATCGCGTTCGAGCTCGAGAGAAAGAGATCGCACGTAAGCTGGGCGCGCATGGTTTCCATCTTTTGTTCGGGGGTAAGTCCCCTTGCGGAGTGGTCGAGGATTTTCGCTCCTCGAGCCGCAAGGGCGTCGCTCGCCCCGATCGCGAGAAGCGTCATCGAACCGCCGATTCCGACGGTCATATCCGGCTTTACGAGAGATTCGAGATACGCAAGGGCTTCAGCGCCCGTCGCGAAGTAGCGCGCGTCGAATCCGTTTTTTTCGAGCGCCTCGCAGGCTGATTTTCCGAGCGTTTCCGCATGCCAATTTTCAGTTTTACTCATTTTTCCGCTCCACTTGATCCAATTACTATAAACCTATCGAGCCCAGGTCGAGCGCGATAAAAGGGATATACTTGTTATTCATGTTTCTGTGAACGCCAACGCGGAATGCGACGCCGAACGCGTCGCTGACCCGAAGGCCGATGCCCGCCGTGGCGTTTCCGTGAAATACGTCGGTTACCCAGTTCGTGCGCGCCGGATCGCGGATGCTCGCGCCGATCGCCGCATGCACGATTACGAAAACCGGAATCGTAATGCCCTTGGAATTCCAGTTCAGATTATTTTTTATTTCAAGTCCGATGCCCGCGACGTGACTTCCTATTTGCTCCTCCGAAAGAAGGGGTCCGGGAAACATGCGCCTGTCGCCGAGATCTGGTTTATAGAAGGAAGGCGCGGCTTTGACGCTCGACGCGTTAGTGCTGAAGTCGGTTCCGGCCTTCCACATGAATGCGACCGAGAACGGCGTATTGAGCGAAAGAAACGTGCTCCCCTGCGTTTGCAAAACGGCGAAATAGCGCTCCGAGCCGAGTTCGGTAAGGGCAAGCCTGGCGGAGACGAGCGCGGAGATTCCGCTCATCGGGAAGATAGGCGAGTCGAGCCGATGGATTGCCATATGCGAGTCGAGCAGGGACGCGGAGTTGACCTCGATGCCATCGAGCCCGTCGGGAAGATACTGTAAAATAATCCAGTCATAATGCCAGCCAACGGACCATTCAATTCCGCGCGCCGGATACAGATTTACGGAGAAGCCGGTTTTTTGGGAGGCTGTTTGATACTGGATCGATACCGCGCTGTTCGTCAGCCTTGTCGTCGCGTCCCGTTCGTACGAGTAAAAAGGCACGAAGGAGAAAAACTTTCCGACCGGCTGCACGAAGCTTATCGCAATATCCGGCGTGTCGAGCATTTCGCCTTCGACTCGGAGCTGCGAGCCTTCCGTCGTAAGTCCGTGAAAAATGACCGCGGGAACGATATCGAGATTTCCTACCGCAGAGGTCGAGACCGTGGTCTGGTAGAGAAAGCCCAACTTGATTTCATGCTTGGGGGGAGGTTTTCTCACGAGTGATATTACCAAAGGATTGCCCGCGGCGTTTGCGTCCCGCCTGACCCGTACGGCCTGATATATGCCCGAATCGTCCAGTGCGGAAAAAATATTCTGTAAGTGCGCGATGTCGGGAACGGTGCCGACGAGAGGCGCGCACAGGTTTTTTACCAGTGCCCTGTCGTTGTCCTTCCCGCCCTCCGCGATTATTTCGGCGACCGGCCCGATTTCCTTTTCGGTAATTTTTTCCGCATTTCGTTCGCCAAGCACTCTCGTGCGTATTTCCGCCAGTTCGGAGTTTTTATCGCGTGCCGTTTTCTCGCCGAGGATCGCGAAATCCTTCGCTTTCGCGAAATCGGTAGGAAGGAAGCCCTGTATATTCACGGGAATGACCAGGTCGGCTTGGGCAAGCTGCTGGAGTACGTTTGCCCTCGTGAGTATCTCCAGCGTGCGGGAGAGCGAAAGGATCGGGGAACGGTTTAAAACTTCGGGATCGAATTTTTTTCCGTCATATAGATCGACGGCGATGATGATATCCGCGCCCATTTCCCGGGCGATATCCACCGGCAGGTTTTCGACGACGCCTCCGTCGATAAAATATTTACCGTCAAAGTAGTAGGGGTCAAATACGCCGGGAATGCTCATGCTCGCGCGCATCGCGTCGCTCAAAGCCCCTTCGGAGAAGACCACGCGCTTGCCCGTCTCGACGTCCGTGGCGACCGCGCGGAAACGGCGGGGAAGGGAGTCGAAATCGACCGGGGATGGGACGTTCACCGTAAGGGAGTCCATGTAGCGGAGTATTTTATTTCCGCTGATCAGGCCGCCGCTGAGAGCGATTCCCTTTCCGTCGAACCTGACCCCCGCGGTATACCTCGCCCGGTCCGTCAATTCCCGGTATGAAACGCTCGCATTTCCGGAATTTTCGAGGAACATGTCCGTCCAGTCGACTTTTTCCGCGATATCCTCGAGATCGGACGCGGTATATCCGATTGAATATAGTCCTCCGACGATCGAGCCCATGCTGGTTCCGACTACGATATCGACCGGTATTCCCATTTCTTCGATTACCTTAATTACGCCGATGTGGGCAAATCCATACGCGCTTCCGCCTTCGAGAACGAGCGCGACCGTCGGTCTCTTTTTTTCCAGGGCTGATTGGCCGAAAAGCGTAAATCCACTCGTTTCCAACAGAATCATTCCGATGCAAAATAGTGCGCGCGCGTATTTCATGAAAAGATTCTAGCACAAACCGCCGCCGCCTGTCATATACTATATGAGAGGATTATGCAATGAAAAAGATAGTCGCCGTATGTTTGAGTCCGACTCTTCAGGAAACGATCACGTTTGACCGATTTGACAAAGACAGGGTTAACCGCTCTACGGGATACCGGCTCGACGCGTCCGGAAAGGCCGTGAACGCAGCCCGCGTTCTCAATCAGCTGGAAATGGGATCCGTCACGGTCGTCGTTCCGCTCGGGACCGAAAACAGTCAGCTTTTTTTTGATCTCGCCGCGCAAGATTCCCTTCGCGTAGTTTCAGTCCCTGTTCCCGGGCGTATTCGCTATTGCTATACGCTTCTGGAAAGCGGAAAGGGATCCGGCTCCAAAAGCGTAACCGAACTCGTGGTGAGCGAAGAAGCAACCCCCGCGGATTACGCATCGATTGCCGACACTCTCTGTTCCCTGATCTCCGAAGAGCTTTCAGGGGCGGACGCTTTGCTTCTTGCGGGAAGTTGTCCTCCTTTCTGGCCGGATAATCTTCTGTCCCGAATCTGCGGGATTGCGCATCAGAATTCTTGTCCCGTAATGGTTGATTTCCAGGGAAAAGACCTCGAGGTGGCCATTTTGGAATCCTGTCCTGAAATCATCAAAATAAACGAAGAAGAGTTTACGGCGACCTTCAGTCTTCCTTATCCTCTTTCGGAAGAAGAACTTGAGCGCGAACTCGCCCTTCGAAGCATGACGCTGAATAATATCATCATCGTAACGCGAGGCATGAAGGATACTTTTGGCGCAAGTTCGGGCGTTCTCTCCCGCGAAAGCGTGGAAGCGGTCAGCGCCTTGAACACAATAGGCTGCGGCGACGCGTTTTCTGCGGGATTTCTCATGTCCTGGCTCAACGAGCAGAATATCCAGAACGCGCTCGCCAAAGGAAAATGGTGCGCGACGAGGAACACTTTCAGCCTCCGTCCGGGTTCAATTATTGATTGAAAGGCATCCAGGGAGTATAGTGATCCACATGAAAAAATTCGCTGTTGTATTTATTTTGGCGTTTTCGCTGCTTTCAAATCTCATGGCCGCATCGTATTTACTGGATTCGCGCAAGAGTATCGACCTTTCCGGTATCAAGAAGATTCGGTTTGAGCTCGATACGCCGAACGGCGTGATGTCTTTTTCAAGCGTTAAGCAGGACTATTTTTTTTCCAGCGGAAGTTCGGGTAATCTCGTGCTTACCCTTGAAGGATCGGTTTCGTCCAGCGACAAGCGCGCGGTGTCCGGTCTTTTTTCGGATAAGGGAGGAGACACCCTGACTATACGCCTGTGCGAGAAAGGCTCGTTTTATCTTTTTCTTGCGCAAGGCGGAACCGCGCATCTGAGCGCGCTTATTCCCGCAGACTATAGCGGTTCGGTGGAAATCGCCGTTTCATCCGGTTACACAAAAGTGTCCTGCCTGTCGGCTCTTTCCCTTGACGTGAAATCAAGTTCCGGAGACATTGACGGGGATTCTATTCTTTGCAAGGAAGACCTTAGCGTAAAGGCTTCTTCCGGAAATATTAAAATTGGCAGCGTGGTCGCTTCGGACGCGTCGATTTCATCTTCGTCCGGAAACATCGAAATAGGCGAGCTTGCGTGCAAGAAATCTCTTTCGCTTCACGCATCATCCGGCCGGATCACGGCCCGCAATCTGGCAAGCGATACCTTTTCCGTTACTTCGAGCACGGGGAAAGTTTCGTTGGACGCGCTTGTCGCGGAAAAATCCACCGTGAAAGCCTCATCCGGCAACGTAACGATCGGCAATTTGACGGGTGAGCTCAAGTGCGACCTTTCTTCGGGCGACGCGAACGTGAGCGCTCTTGTCCTTGACGGGCCTATCGATATCGAAAACAGTTCCGGAAATATCACCCTTTCGCTGCCTTCGCGTTCTGCCTTTACCGCGAGTCTCCGAACCAGTTCGGGAAAGATACGGAACGACTTTGCGCTTGTCGGTAACGTTGCCAAAAACGATGAGCAGTCAATGGCCGGCGACGCAAACGGCGGCGGAGCGATGATCCTGTTAAAAGCCTCGAGCGGCGATATCAAAATGCAGAAATCGCCAGAGTAGCCTCGACCGACCGCGCGAAAAGAGAGCGTTCGTTTTTGTCGAGAAGGCTTGTCGAATAGAGCGCTTTTTCAAAAAGCGTCGCTGCCTTGACCAGATCGCTTTCCGCGGCGGGAAACGTGCGCGAAAGGATCGTCGCGTATTCAAACGGCGCCCAGGCGGGACTGTATGCGATCCCGCGAGCGTCGCCCCAATCCACTATCCGCAAAAACTGTTCGGTGAGCTTTCCGATCTCTGTTTTCTTTTCGCGCGACTTTCCCGGGCGAATCTTTTCCTTTATGGATTTTTCGTAATCGGCGCGCGAATGTGTCGCCGCAGTTTTCACGCGCGCGCCCCCGGGCCCGAATGAACCGATTCGCCTGATTATCGACATTGCAAAGTCCCGTGCGGAAGCGAAAAAAAGTTTTGCGTATTTCCGCAGTTTTCCCTCTTTCAGGAAATTTCTGAACTCTCGCTTGAAAAAAGATCCGAATAAAAACCATAATGCGCCGGCAAAAATTGAAATCAGAATCGCATACTTGAAAAAAAGATATATCCATGTCAGGTCCCATGCGCTGTTCGGCGCGTCACCGAGAAGATCCTTAAGCGATTCCATCGGAGGCTCATCATTGTTGCCCAGTTTCATTTGATCGGTTCGCGGACCCTTCGGCGACAGCCATGCCATGAATCGCTGAAGAAGCCCAAGCAGAAACAGGAAAGGGGTAGGGGGTAAAATAGATTTATCCGCGGAAAGAAGAAGCGATATCACCGCGCATATCAAGAGGAAAAGTAAAGCGTGTCGGAATCTCTTCGCCGATAGGGAAAACGTGGAGCCGAGTCCCATACCTGCGAATATTTGCTCATCCCGATAAATGACGAATAAAATGCATGCAATAAACGCAAGGAAGTAAAAAAGGACGATGAATATAAGACTGATGACAGTCAGCCGCAGGCCGAACGCGCATAATATAGTGAGCAGGATAAAAAGAATGACGGAGGCGGTGAGCGTTGCGGATTTGACCCGTTTGAGGTCGGACATGACATTGGACAATAAAAAACCGTCGTCATTCAACGTCGCGCGCAACTCCCGGCCTGATTTATTTTCCAGGCTTTGCAAAAGAAATTCGCGGGACCGCAGGAATTGGGCGATAGTTTCCGACCAGATCCATTGCACGACCAGACATACGAGCATCAATATTCTTTCGGGACCCGGATTGGCCCGCGCGGGAAACTCGCCTTTGTTGAGCAGGATAAAGATTCCCCAGGCTGCGAGAAAAGTAAGAATGAGTGCCTGAAATTTTGCCTTTCCCCCGAGTCTTTCGGCATGAAAAATCTCGGTAAGTGAAGCGGCGACGATTCCGCTGCAAATCATCACTGTCCAGAAAAGTATTCCCGCGGGAGGAAGAAAGGGAAGGCGATCATGGAATACCGATATGACCGACGCGAGGAAAAGGCAGGGGAAGGCGAACGAGAAGAGACGGTTAAACGATCGCTTCATGGACATACCCCGAGATTTTGCGAAATGGAATTCGCGATACGGGCGGCGTCGGCCCGATGCGGAAAAAACGGCTGCCGGAGGGAATTGCATAGAGAGCCCTCGCGAGAAGTTCTCCGCCGTCTTCGGCGTCCGACATCGATATGCGCGCGAGGATATCGAGAATGCACTCGCTTTGCGAAGAGCCGACCCTGATAAACAGCTGGTCAGAACCGCCTGAAGCAACGCCGCTTGACGCGAAACCGCATTGCTGTTTCATCAAGGCCGCGTTTTCAATAATCGCCGCAGCGACTTCTATCGCGGACTCGGCGAGGGAATGCCGCAAATGAAGCGGATAGTCGCTTGTCGAAAGCGAAAGGAACACGAAAACCGGACAGTTCAGCGAATCCTGATATTCGTTCGTGAAAAGTTTGCCGAACCGGGCTGACGATTTCCAGTTGATTCTCTTAAGTTCGTCGCCCGGGACATAGTCTCTCACCGACCGGTAGAGCGTAACGTCCTCAAACCTGGTGTCGCGCAGAGAAATGGAGCCTTGAGGAATTCCGGAGTCGTACGAAAGCGAAGCGTCGACGCGGGCGGGCCGCACGAGGATTGCGCAGTTGTCCTTTATGGTTTTCTTGAAGGGAAAAAAACCGAGCGGATCGCTTGATGCGATTTGAATCGGACCAACGGCGTATTGGCCCCGATGGTTCCCGACGATAGCGTAGCGCAGCGTGCGAGTTTCGTGCGCCCCTAGCTCGAAAAGCCAGCGTCCGTCTTCCGCGGCAATGGAAAGCTCTCCGGGAAAATCGGTGAGGAGGCACGCGGAAACGGGGAGAAATGAGTCATTGACTATCGTGACGGAGAGTTCGAGACGGTCGAATCGCGCAACTCTCAGTTCGTGAATCGATCTGGTGGCGGTGAAACCCGACTCGAGAACGCGACTGTATGCCCATGAGAGCAACCCTGCGAGCAGCGCGAAGGCCGAAACGAATTGAACGGCTTTGCCGGGAAAAAACAATAAAACGACCGGAAGCGCAAGCGCTATTGCCGTGCGCGCCGGTTTCATCCGCGTTCCCTGAAAGCGGGAATCGGAACGCTCGCCGCGATTTCGGCGATGATGGTTTCGCTTTTATATCCGCGCATGAGAAATTCAGGCTTGATCATCAGGCGTTTCGCGAAGACGGGAATCATAAGTTCTTTAATGTCCTCGGGGACGACGTATGCCCTTCCCCGAATTGCGGCGAGCGCTTGCGCGGCCTTGTAGAGCGCAATGGATCCTCGGGGCGAAGCGCCGACTGCGATCCGCGAGTCCCTTCTCGTAGCCGTCGAAAGCGCGATAAGGTAATCGCGGACGGAGTCGTCGACGTGAACCGTTACGATCGTTTCTCGGCACGCGAGAATCTCGGCGGCGGAGGCGACGGGACGCACGTCGTCGACGGGATGGTCGGTCCGCCTCTGGGATTCGATGATGAGCGCTTCCGAGGCGGCATCGGGATAACCGGGAGAGATCGACAGCATGAATCGGTCCTTCTGCGCCTCGGGCAGCGGGAACACGCCCTCGGACTCAACCGGGTTTTCGGTCGCGATCAGAAAAAACGGCTCCGGAAGCGGAAACCGCCTGCCGTCCACGCTCACCTGCGATTCCGCCATGGCTTCGAGAAGGGCCGACTGAGTTCGCGGAGTCGCGCGGTTTAGCTCGTCGACGAGCACGATGGAAGAAAGGATAGGCCCCTTTCGAAAGCGGAACCTTTGCGTTTTTGGCGAAAAAACGGAACATCCCGTTACGTCGGCCGGCATCAGATCTGGCGTGCATTGAATGCGCGAAAACGATGAGTCTATGCTCTTCGCAAGGGCTTTCGCAAGAATTGTCTTGCCCGTTCCCGGAACGTCTTCGAGAAGCACATGGCCCTTTGCGAAAAGCGCGACAAGCATCTGTTCGATTACTTCGCCCTTGCCCCGAAATGCGCCGCCCACGGACGCCGAGATTTTCCCGGCCGTTTCCTGTACGGTTTGAATGTCTATTTCTCTGTCTTTCATAATGCGTGTATTATACCACGAATTAACGCAGAGAACAGGGTGTGCCCTTTCTTCTTTTTTTTTTGGATGCGCGAACGTCTCGTCGGGATCGGGTACAGGCAGCGCAAACAGTCAAGCCACCACCGGCACCGGTACGCAGATAATCGCCGACGATACCGTCGTGAGTCAGTATGATAAAATACCCCAAAAATATATTGATCTCTTAAAGTGCATGTGGGTGAACGTCCCCGGCGAATCGAATTCGCAAGCTTATCGGGCGTTGACCGGGAATTCGGTTTGCATGGGTACATATCTTGGCGCCACTCGGGGCTTTGCCGCGAAAGCATTTTTTACCACGGGTCCTGTTGATGCATATACCGGCGTTAATGCGCGCGTCCGTAACGTGATTGGCTCCCGTGCGGGGTTGATCATTTTGACGGTCGGGTGTCGTTCAAGCGAATCGAGCCACGCACTGGCCGTCTCGATCGAAAGAGACCGGGAAAAAACTTTGGGATTCGTGACAGGACGGAGAAAACCGGGATGAACAGCCCATGGAATGCCGATTTCGCCAGACGCGGAAAGGTTTGGTTTACGGCATCCTTGAGAGAGACCATCAATGTGCCTTCCAGAATCAGCGTGCTTCGCATATAAACATATTAATACCGGAGAAAACGCACGTCAAGACATTTTGCGTAGTGATTATTTTTGAGCTATACAAACAAGATGCTGACTGGCCCCAAGTATCGATTTATCTGTTGAATATTGAAATGAGAAATCAATCCATTTTTGAAATATTTCCGAAGGTAATTTTTTTAATATCATTTCACTTTGACTGATCAAACCTTCCGCTCCGGCTATTTTGATAACCGATAAACCGTTATCGGAAATAAATGATTCAACTTCCAAAGGATCAACAAAAAAAGCTTCGGTAAAACCGCCGTCGAATTGAGTGTTATTTATACGCTCTTCAATTCCTTTAATCAATGTTTCGGTCCATTCTTCGATTCTTTCGGGAAATTTTTGAATAACGCTAATGGTTTGAGCCATTTTGGTAATAAAACTAAAAATAATAAATCCCTGTTTTTTACAAACCCTTTTGCATTCGTTAATTACGCTTCTACGATCCATTTCACTGATAAGATGATATAAGGGCCCCATGCAAAAAACCACGTCGAAATAATCGTCTTCAATATTTGCTAAAGAAACTGCATTGCCAACTTCTGCTTTTTCCAGGAAAATATTTAATTGTTTTTGCTTTTCTCTTGCAAACTCGATATTTGCCGGCGATAGATCTATTAGCGTAACCTTGTGACCAAGCGACGCATAATGAAACGAATATCTTCCCGGCCCACCGCCAAGATCCAGAATTAATTGGTTGTTACCCATAATTTCATCGATATGTTTTTTCGTGATTTCGAATTCCAAAGGGTGTCGCTCTAATCTACCCCATTCAATATCGACATGCTTATCGTAAAACTCTTCAATAATCTTACTCATAAATTTTTATCCTTCTTCTTATTTTCACCCGCGGCGTTATGCCGATATTTGCCCGACTCGCAATTTCGGCCCGAAGGGCTTGGCGCGAAAATTGACGGGCTGAGGCAGTTGTTAAGCATTTCCTATTTATATTTTTCGATTAACTCGATTGATTCTTCCAAATTCGTTCGTATTTCCAAATTCCAATTAGCGGGGAAACAATTTATTTTTAAATATGACGTTATTGCTTTAATGTCCAAATTTCCGTTATTTAATCCGTTATGCTCATCCTTTATGCCAAAGTTATTGTGAAGA
>Ga0302289_1000370_pt1 | contig 20912 bp, 34 predicted proteins | sample III_Fen_N1_2_FD_194552 | JGI IMG/M metagenome (GOLD analysis project Ga0302289, IMG submission 194552) | Peat permafrost microbial communities from Stordalen Mire near Abisko, Sweden - III_Fen_N1_2 | ecosystem: Environmental > Terrestrial > Soil > Wetlands > Permafrost | place: Sweden: Abisko... | reverse complement strand
GCCCTGTTTCTGCTTGTGTCTAGGATCCGTGCAGATAATCATGACACGTCCTTTGCGGCGAATAACTTTACATTTTTCGCACATGGGCTTGACTGATGGTCTAACTTTCATACAACCTACCTCCTGCTGCTGCTGTTCCGTTCCTGCCAGGGGGGGCAGAAAAACCAACGCCTTATAGGCGCACGCTATAATATAATAACAAAAACCGACTGTAAATCAAGTGTTTTATCAAAGATCGTGCAAAAAAGAAGAATCTTTTTATTTTGCACGCCAGGTAATGCGCCCTCTGGACAAATCATAAGGGGAAAGCTCCAAAGTTACACGGTCGCCCGGCAGAATCTTGATGTAATTCTGTCTGAGCTTGCCGGAAATATGCGCAAGTACTTCATGTCCGTTTTCCAGTTTGACCTTAAACATAGCATTCGGTAATGCGTCGTCAACAATTCCCTCTACTTCGATTACATCTTCTTTGGCCATTGTATTTCTCCTTTACTCTCTATCACACTTCCGTGTGACCATCCAAAAACTTTCTGATTCCCTTACGAATTTCACTGTTTTGTTCAGGGGTCTGCATTTTGCTGATTGACTGGAGCCATTCCCCTGCATTTTCGATCTGTCCAAGCGGACGGACATGTGTTCTGCGCTTCTTCTTCGGGCCTGTAAGAGACCTGCTGCTGCCATCGCTCAAGGCAAGGAAGCTTTCGTGTTCTGATACAACCACATAGATTCGGCCTGTATCGTGTCCGCGTTTTGATGTGACAACCATTCCTGTTACGATGCCTCTATCTTTCATTGCATCGAAGAATGAGTGTCCTCTCGCCTCGATCACAAATCCACCTTCGTCGTTACTAACGGTCCTTCCGGAGTTATTGCTATCGTATTTTCATAGTGGGATGAGGGTTTGCCGTCAATTGTCACGATGGTCCACTCGTCTTCCTGCAAGCGTATCTCTTTTCTTCCCATATTGATCATCGGCTCGATCGCTATCACCAGACCGGAGACGATACGAAGACCATGGCCTTTCCTTCCGTAATTGGGAACGTCCGGATCCTCATGTAACTGGCGGCCGATGCCGTGTCCTGTTAATTCCCGAACCACACCATAGCCGAAAGATTCGGCGTGCTGTGCAATTGCACTCGATACATCGCCCACCCGGCTGCCGATTTTGCATTGTTCATATCCGATCCAGAAACACTCTTCCGTTACCCGGATCAATTGCGCCTTCTCGGGCGATATGATGCCTACGGGATAGGTTCGTGCCGCATCACCGTGAAAACCGTCAAGAAGGGCTCCGACGTCTACGCTAACAATATCGCCTTCCTGAAGAATGCGCTGCCGGCTTGGAATGCCATGCACGACTTCGTCATTAATTGAGACACATATGGAAGCCGGAAATGGAGGTGTCCCGTAATGCAGAAACGACGGTACAGCGCCTTCGCCCCGTATGACCTGTTCAGCAATCCGGTCAAGTTCATACGTCGATACACCGGGTCGAATCACATCGGACAGCGCAGCGAATACGAGCGCTACAACGCGTCCGGCCTTCTGCATCTTGATTATTTCGGTCGGTGTTTTAAGCTGAACCATGTACGCTCCTTGCATTTTTCTGTTCAGGTCCGGCAGGCGGATCCGGTCGACCCGACATAGAATTTCCTTTTATCCCTGAATGATTCCCCGCGCGATAAATCCCTTATTAATCTGCTCAATTGCCTGTATGTAGCTGACTTCGTTATCCGCTGAAAGAATAAGACCTTTCTTTTGATAGAAGTCAGTCAGAGGCTGTGTCTTTTCATGGTAAGTCTTCAGTCGGCTCAGAACCGTTTCCGGTTTGTCATCTTCGCGCTGTACAACATTTCCGCCGCAAAGATCACAGATTCCCTCAACCTTCGTAGGGCGGAATGACAGACTGAAACTCGCTCCGCAGGATTCACATACGCGACGCGCGGAAACACGTGTTTTAATCACATCATCTGAGATCACCACACTGATCACGGCATCGAGCGACACACCCTTGTCAGCGAGCAGTTTGTCCAGCTCCTCCGCCTGAGGAATCGTGCGCGGAAACCCGTCAAGCATAAAGGCTGATGCGCAGTCGGGCTGCGCCAGACGATCTCCGATCATCGCGATCGTTATGGAATCAGGAACCAATTCTCCCCGATCCATATACTGCTTGGCTTCCGTTCCCAACGGAGTTTTTTCTTTGATATTCGCACGGAAAATATCTCCGGTTGAAATATGAACAACTCCATATTGTTTTGTCAGTTCCTCTGCTATTGTTCCTTTTCCTGAACCCGGCGCCCCTAACAAAATCAACCTCATTGCGCTGCCCTCCTGCATTATGCCTGATATCAGTCACTTAACGTTTGTTCGTCCCAACCAATGTAATTCATGCTGTCATACTTCTGGTTCTAAAACGCTCATACAGCCCCGCACAGAGATTGTAAAACTCCTGTACGAGGCTATTTGAAGCACAAAATTATCTGCACATAGGTCTTCCGTTCGATAAAAAAGTTCGACCTCTCAGAAAAGGACTCATATGAGTAACCACATCAATCAAGGAAACCCTTGTAATGGTGTGTAACCAGCTGCGATTCGACCTGTTTGACAAGATCATTCGCAACACCAGTCAGAATCAAAACGGACGTTCCTGCAAACCAGACATTACTCATGCCTGTAACATTACCGATAAATGTAGGAATCAGCACAACCGCAGAAAGGAATATTGCGTCCACCCAGTTCAGTCGGCCGGCTGTTTTTGCGATGAAGTCCGATGTCGGTCTTCCCGGTCGAACGCCCGGAAGGAATCCGCCGTTCTTCTGCAGATTGTTCGAAATCTCAATTGGATTGAACTGAATGAGTGAGTAGAAGAAAGTGAATCCGACAATCAGAAGGAGATCTACGAGATAATATGTCGGGCTCTTGCCGAAGTTTCGAAACCATTCAACAATAATATTATTGCTGTTCGCAAAGAACATCGTGACAATGGTTGACGGCAATGAAAGCATCGACATGGCGAAGATAACCGGCATAACACCGGACTGGTTCACCTTCAGCGGTATATAGGTATTCTGACCGCCATATGTCTTCCGGCCTACAACACGCTTTGAATACTGTACTGCAATTCGCCGTTCAGAGTTCTGAACGAACAGGACAAAGACGATAATGGATAACGCCAGCGCCGTAACTGCTGCGAAGAGGAGAACTGCAATGATAAAGCCGATAAACGCAGAGTCAAATCTTCCCGACACGTCCAGCGAATAATTGTACAGCTGTACGGCCATTTGCGGAAGCCGCGTTACGATGCCGGCAAAAACGATGAGCGAAATACCGTTGCCGATACCTTTATCGTTAATCTGCTCGCCAAGCCACATGATAAATGCGGATCCGGCTGTAAAAGAAGCAATAATCAATACGGCATTCAAAGGCTTCGGAAGGAAATCAGACATCGCGGTGCGTGTGGCATAACAGAATGCGGTTGCCTGAAAAAGAGCCAGACCGACCGTTGTAAAACGTACAATCTTCTTGATCGTCTTACGGCCGACATCGCCTTCTTTCTGCAGTCTTTCGAGAGCAGGCACTGCAACGGTAAGGAGCTGGATGATGATCGACGAGTTGATGTAGGGCGTGATACCCATGGCAAATATGGTTGCTGCGTAGAGCCCTCCGCCCGAGATGATATTCATGAGTCCGCCGATTTGTCCCCAGCTCTGAACGAGCGTTGAGAACTCAGCACGGTTTATGCCCGGGGATGGAACAAGTCCGCCCAACATATAGAGGGACAGGATGCCAAAGGTGATAAACAGTTTCTTGCGTAAGTCAGGAACGCGAAAAGCGTTGATCAAGGTATCAAACAGACCCTTCATGATCATACCTCCAGGGCCGTGCCGCCAGCCTTCTCAATTTTTTCTTTTGCAGAAGCAGAGAACAGAGTCGCTTTAACTGTGAGCTTCTTAGTAAGATCGCCGGTACCGAGAACTTTAATGCCTTCATATACTTTCGGAAGAGTCAGAAGACCCGTATTCCCAAGCAATTCTGCATCGACAACGGTGCCGTCCGGAAAATCTTCCAGATCCTGAATATTAATTTCGATATAGGAATGCGCAAATCTCTTATTGTTGAAACCACGCTTGGGAAGACGTCTGTAAAGGGGCATTTGACCGCCCTCAAAACCAGGACGTACACCGCCGCCGGAGCGCGAATTCTGACCTTTGTGTCCGCGTCCGGATGTTTTTCCGTTGCCGCTGCCAACGCCGCGGCCTTTGCGGAATGCCTTCGCATTCCCGCTGGAAGTCAATTCATTGAGCTTCATGTTACTACCTACCTCCGTTAGACTTCTTCGCAAGTGACCAGATGAGCAACTTTACGAACCATTCCGCGAATGGCCTGTGTATCCTTGAGGACCACAAACTGCCCGATCTTCTTAAGACCTAAGGCCTGTACCGTTGCACAGTGATTCTTGTTGGCACTATTGGTGCTCTTCACCAGGGTAATCTTTATATCTGCCATTGAAGACACACCTCCTATTAAAGAATTTCGTCAATGGATTTTCCGCGGAGACGAGCAACCTCTTCGAGAGATTTCAAGCTCTTCAGACCTTCCATTGTTGCATTGACCATGTTGTTCGGGTTGTTGGTTCCAAGTGACTTTGTACGGATATCCTTGATACCGGCCATTTCACAGACGGCACGAACCGGACCGCCGGCGATAACACCGGTACCTTCTTTCGCAGGCTTCATAACAATTTTGCCTGCTCCGAAGACGCCCAATGTCTCATGAGGAATAGTAGAACCGTGGATCGGAACATAGATAAGGTTCTTCTTGGCATCTTCAATTCCTTTGCGGATCGCATCAGGAATTTCAGCAGCTTTTCCGATCCCTTTTCCGACGTGTCCATTCTCATCACCAACGATAACGAGAGCAGCAAAGCGGAAATTACGACCGCCTTTAACAGTCTTGGAAACGCGGCCGATATGGATGACTTTCTCTTTCAGTTCAACTGAATTCGGATCAATACGCATTTTTGATTTCCCTCCTGCTTAGAATTTAAGGCCAGCTTCGCGGGCTGCCTCGGCCAAGGCCGAAACACGGCCGTGGAAGATATATCCACCTCTGTCGAAAACAACGTCGCTGATACCCTTTTCAATAGCACGCTCGCCAACAAGCTTACCAACTGCGGCTGCACCAGTTTTGTTCCCGCCGAAAGGCAGTCCCGTTTTAACGTCGCTGTCTAATGTCGAGGCACTAACCAATGTTGTTCCGGTTGTATCGTCGATAATCTGTGCATAAATATTGGCATTGCTTCTGAAAACACACAAACGCGGACGAGCCGGGGTTCCACTGATCTTTTTACGCACGCGAACATGCTTTCTCCTGCGGATTTCGTTTCTGTCAGGCTTATTAATCATGCATTTCACCCCTTCTCTTATTTCTTAGATCCGGTCTTGCCTTCCTTGATACGCAAGATCTCGGTAGAGTACTTAATACCCTTGCCCTTGTATGCATCAGGAAGTCTCAATGAACGGATCTTTGCAGCTGTCTCACCGACGAGCTGTTTGTCTGCACCTTTTACGATAATCTTATTCTGCGCCGGAACCTCGAGAGTAATTCCTTCCGGTTCGACGACTTCGATCGGATGAGAGTAACCCAGGCTGAAAACGATTTTTTTACCGTCTTTTATTGCCTTGTAACCAACACCGTTGATCTCGAGTGTTTTTGTAAATCCTTCGGACACACCCACCACCATGTTATTGATGAGGGAACGTGTTAACCCGTGAAGAGCTTTGTGCTGTTTCTGATCGGAAGGTCTCTCGACAGTAATAACTGCTCCGTCGATGACCACTTTGATGTCGGGATGTACAACCTGAACGAGTGTAAACCCCTTGCCTGTAACAGTAATGGTCTGACCATCCTGTTTTACTTCGACCCCAGCCGGGATCGTAATCGGCATTCTGCCAATTCGTGACATATCTTTCTACCTCCTGCTCTTAAGATTACGGGGATTCTGCGCTGCGGCAGAACCGCACCTTTTCAGAGTTCTATTGTTGTTCTTACCAGACAAAAGCCATGACTTCGCCGCCGACGCCGAGAGTGCGGGCCTTCTTGTCCGTCATGATTCCCTTGGATGTGGAGATGATGGCAATGCCAAGACCGCCGAGTACCTTCGGGAGATTTTCGTTATCTGCGTAGACGCGCAGTCCCGGTTTTGAAATGCGCTTGATACCTGTGATGACACTCTTACGGGCTGCGAATTTAAGTGTAACCTTAATCATGCCCTGCTTGTCATCTTCGGTGCATTCAAAACGTGTGATGTATCCTTCATCCAACAAAATCTGGGCGATAGCCTTTTTCAAATTGGAAGCCGGAATCAGAACAGTCGGATGTCCGGCTGTGCCTGCGTTACGGATTCTAGTTAGCATATCTGCAATTGCGTCTGTAATCTGCATACGTGTTCCTCCTTGCTTTGCTATCGGTTACCAGCTGGCCTTACGGACGCCGGGAATCTGTCCCTTATATGCCAATTCGCGGAAACAGAGACGGCAAACACCATACTTACGGATATAGGCGTGCGGTCTGCCGCAGAGCTTGCAGCGGTTATGCTGCTGAGTCGAGAATTTAGGCGCTCTCTGAGACTTCAGAATCATTGACTTCTTAGCCATATTAGTTTACCCTCCTGCTCACTTGCGAAACGGCATGCCAAGAAGCTTGAGAAGTTCTCTGGCTTCTTCATCCGTCTGAGCTGTCGTAACGATAATGATGTCCATGCCACGGATTTTATCAACTTTATCGTAATCAATTTCGGGGAACATCAACTGTTCCTTGATACCCATTGCATAGTTACCATGACCGTCAAACGAGTTCGGGCTTACGCCGCGGAAGTCACGGACACGAGGAAGGGAAATGCTGATCAGCTTATCGAGAAAGTCATACATTTTCTCTCCGCGAAGCGTAACTTTGCATCCGATCTTCATACCTTCTCTGAGTTTGAAAGCTGCAACTGACTTGGTAGCGGTTGTAGACACCGGCTTCTGTCCGGAAATAACACCCATATCGCGCATTGCGTTCTCAAGAGCCTTCGGATTGTCCTTGACTTCACCGACACCCATATTCAGAACGATTTTGTCAACACGCGGAATCTGCATTACCGACTTGTAACCGAAAGTCTCCCGCAAAGCCGGAGCAACTTCAGATGTGAACCTATCTTTTAATCTGGACATCCTTTACTCCTCCTTGCTTGCTTTCTTTACCACATCAATCACGGCTCCGCACTTTTTGCAGACACGTGATTTGGAACCATCGTCAACTACCTTGTGGGCCACACGGGACGGCTTATTGCATTTGGGGCATACGAGCATCACGTTGGATGCATCGATGGAGCCTTCCCTGGTGATAAGTGCAGAAGGCTTTAACTGCCCCTGTCCTTTTTTGTGCTTTGTAATCATGTTCAGTCCGGAAACAAACACACGTCCGTTGGCCGGAACCGCTTTCACGATCTTGCCCTTTTTCCCCGCGTCCTTGCCCGAAAGCACGACGACGGTATCATCTTTTTTAACATGAATCTTGCTTGCCATTTGTCGTCCTCCTTACAGTACTTCGGGTGCCAGAGAAAGGATCTTCATATAGTCCTTGTCTCTCAGCTCTCTCGCGATTGGCCCAAAGATACGTGTGCCACGCGGGTTCTTGTCTTCTTTAATAATAACGGCAGCGTTCTCATCAAATTTGATGTATGAGCCATCAGGCCTTCTGACACCCTTCTTGGTGCGGACAACCACAGCTTTAACAACTTCACCCTTCTTAACCACACCACCGGGAGCGGCGGATTTGACAGAGCAGACGATGACATCGCCAATATTGGCATATTTGCGCCATGAGCCACCGAGAACTTTGATGCACAAAAGTTCTTTCGCGCCGGTATTGTCGGCAGCTCTGAGTCTGGATTCTACTTGAATCATGCTTGATTTCCTCCTTTACGTGAAAACCATAACGGCTACGTATTATTTCGCCTTTTCAACAATCTCAATCAGTCTCCAGCGTTTTTCACGCGAGAGCGGACGGGTTTCCATTACCTTAACTTTATCGCCGATCCCGCAAACATTCTCTTCATCATGAGCCTTAAGCTTGTATGTTCTCTTGATGATCTTCTTGTACAGCGGGTGTTTTACGTGTTCTGTAACAGCAACAACAATAGTCTTATCCATCTTGTCACTTGTAACAGTACCGACGCGAGTCTTTCTGAGGTTACGATCGCTCATTCACTTATCCCCCTTCACTTAATGCCCTTAAGCTCTTGCTCGCGAAGAATGGTCTTGACGCGTGCGATATCCCTCTTAACAGCACCCAAGCGCTGCGGGTTCTCGAGCTGGTTGGTAGCATGCTGGAAACGGAGCTTAAAAAGCTCTTCTTTCAGGGCAACGAGTTCTTTTTCAAGCTCTGTTCCCGATTTTGCGCGGATTTCATCAGCCTTCATTTACGTCGCCCTCCTGTTCCTTAGCAATAAACTTCGTTTTGCAAGGGAGCTTATGTCCTGCAAGGCGCATCGCCTCTCTTGCAATTTCTTCTGTAACTCCTGCGATCTCAAAGAGCACGCGGCCCGGCTTAACGACGGCAACCCAGTGATCCGGAGATCCTTTTCCTGAACCCATTCGGGTTTCTGCGGGCTTGGATGTGACGGGCTTGTCCGGGAAAATTTTGATCCAGACCTGTCCGCCTCTTTTTACGTAACGGTTAATCGCGATACGGGATGCCTCAATCTGATTGGATGTAATCCAGCAGGGCTCCATGGCTACGATACCGAAGTCACCATAAGCAACAAAGTTGCCTCTGGTTGCTTTTCCGGTCATACGACCGCGGTGTTGTTTTCTGTACTTCACTCTTTTTGGAAGAAGCATTAGATTTCGCCCCCTTCCTCAACTTTGCTGACGGTCTTCTTGGCGGCAAGAATCTCGCCGCGGAAGATCCAGACCTTCACGCCGATACGACCATAAGTCGTAGCTGCTTCCGCAAATCCGTAATCAATGTCCGCACGCAGTGTCTGCAGCGGAATGGTTCCCTCGTGATAGTGCTCGGTACGTGCAATTTCAGCACCGCCGAGACGACCGGCAACCTGTGTCTTAATGCCTTTTGCGCCCGCTTTCATGGTACGCATCATGGCCTGCTTCATAGCACGACGGAAAGAAATTCTCTTCTCCAGCTGTGCTGCGATGCTTTCGGCAACCAGCTGAGCTGAAGTATCCGGCGAGCGGATTTCGCGAATATCAACAAAGAAATTCTTATTGAACTTCTTCTGAAGCTTCTTCTTGAGTTCTTCAATTCCTGCACCCTGACGTCCGATGATAATACCAGGTTTGCCGGTATTGATGATGATCATCGTCTTTTCATCGCCTTTGCGCTCGATCTCTATATTGGAAACGCCTGCATTGAAGCATTCCTTCTTGACGAACACACGGATCTTTTTGTCTTCAACCAGGTACTCGCTGAAAGTCTTCTTGTCGGCATACCAGCGTGTATCCCAATCTTTGATGACTCCAACCCGCAAACCATGGGGATTAACCTTCTGGCCCATCTGAAATCCTCCTTACACTCTTTCCTTAAGAACTACCGTTACATGGCTGGTTCTCTTGTTGATTCTCGCAGCGGATCCTCTGGCCTTAGGCATAAAGCGCTTAAGAACCGGTCCTTGATTCGCATAGGCATCTGCAACGTATAACGCATCGCGGCTCAGGCTGTTATTGTTAACAGCATTTGCCTCAGCCGACTTCAGAGCTTTTGTCAGGATCGGAGAAGCAGCCTTCGGTGTGTACATAAGAATGGCATACGCTTCTTCGAGGCTTTTTCCCTTAATCAGGTTAATGACAATACTCATCTTTCGAGGTGTAACACGAACGTACTTTGCAATTGACTTGCCCTGATCCTTGCCGATACCGAGAACTTTGCGTTCTTTCTTCGTAAGAAGCTTGGGTTTTGCGTTTTTTGTTGCTGCAGCTGCACGCTCCGCTAATATTTCATCGCGGTGTTCCAGCATATAGTCCTTGCTCATGACTTTCTTTTCCACTATTTGTTCCTCCCTTCAAGTGCTCTCGCGCAATCATCGTCCGCCGGATGATTTCTCTCCAGCATGGCCTCTGAACGTCCTCGTGGGAGCGAACTCGCCGAGCTTGTGACCGACCATTTCTTCCACAACATAAACCGGTACATGTTTCCTGCCATCATAAACAGCGATTGTATGACCTACCATATCAGGATAAATCGTTGAGGCTCTGGACCAGGTCTTTATGACCTTCTTCTCACTGATCGCATTCATGGCAAGAACCCGCTTCATCAGTGCATCCTGAACAAAAAATCCTTTTTTCGTTGATCTACTCATAAAATAACGAGCCTCCCTTCTTTACTTTCTTCTCTTGACAATATACTTGCTGGACGGTTTTCTCTTGTTTCTCGTCTTCTTGCCAAGTGTCGGAACACCCCAGGGAGTAACGGGACCCGGACGGCCGATCGGAGACTTACCTTCACCACCACCATGAGGGTGATCGCAAGGGTTCATAACAACACCACGGACTGTGGGGCGAACACCCATGTGACGTTTACGTCCTGCTTTACCGATTGAGATGTTCTCATGCTCGTTGTTGCCGACGCTTCCGATCGTTGCACGGCAGCGGACCGCTACCATACGAACTTCACCGGAAGGCAGACGAAGCTGAGCATAATCGCCCTCTTTCGCCATAAGCTGTGCGCTTGCACCGGCTGTGCGAACCATCTGGGCGCCTTTGCCGGGCTTGAGCTCAATGTTATGGATGATCGTACCAACGGGAATGTTCTCGATAGGGAGAGCGTTTCCGGCCACGATATCGGACTGAGGACCGCTGACTACTTTCGTGCCGACGACCACGCCCTGCGGTGCAAGGATATAGGATTTGCATCCGTCCTCGTACTGCACGAGTGCAATATATGCTGTGCGGTTCGGATCGTATTCAAGCGCGATAACTGTCGCAGGAATACTGTCCTTGTTTCTCTTCCAGTCAATGATACGAATCTTACGACGGTTTCCGCCGCCGATATGGCGAACAGTGATACGTCCGTATGAGTTGCGTCCACCTGACTTTTTGCCTGTGGCGAGAAGACTCTTCTCCGGTTTCTTGTCACTAAGGACAGAAAAATCGGCGACCGTCATCTGACGTCTGGCAGGAGAAGTTGGATTAAAAGTCTTTACTGGCATCTTTTCTTCACTCCTTCATCAATCAGGCCGCTTACTGGCCGAACCCGAATTCTTCAATGGATGTCTTGTACTTACCGGAGATCTTGGCAGACTTGCCGCCCTTTGTCAGGTATGTAACATCCTTAGCCTCTGTTGCAATCGAAACAATCGCTTTCTTCCAGGAAGCTGTTCTTCCCAGTGCCGAACGCTGTCTCTTCAGTTTGCCGTCGTAACGGATCGTGTTGACAGAAACAACCTTGACATCGAAAAGCTTCTCGACCGCCAAGCGGATTTCCGTCTTTGTAGCTCTTTCATCAACCTTGAAGCAATACTTGCCGAGAGCGGCATCCATTGTGCCCTTCTCTGTAACTAAAGGCTTTAAGATGATATCCTGCGGTGTCTTCATCATACATACACCTCCTGAACTTTGAGAACCGCTTCCTTGGTGATCATGAAGCGATCATACTTCAGAATGTCGAACACGTTGATCGTGTTGACAAGAGCGGTCTTTATCGTAGGGATATTTCTTGCGGACTTCTCAACATTGAGATTCTTCTCGCCGAGAACAAGAAGTACTGGGCTGCTGATCTTGAGTGCATCAAGAACTTTCACCATCTGACGTGTCTTAATCTCGCTGAATTCCAACGTATCCAGAACAATGATGTTCTGTGCTGCAAGCTTGGATGAAAGTGCCGACTTCATTGCGAGTCTTTTCACTTTCTTAGGTACGGTATAGCTGAAATCTCTCGGTTTTGGCCCGAAAATGATTCCGCCGCCGACATACTGTGCAGAACGGGTAGAACCGTGACGTGCACGACCTGTGCCCTTCTGACGATACGGACGCTTGCCTCCGCCTCTGACTTCACTTCTGGTCTTTGTGGATTGGGTTCCCTGCCGGCGGTTTGCCAGCTGGTTTCTGATTACGGCCTGGATCGCAAACTCATTCGGCTCGATACCAAAGATATCGTCGGAAAGCTCGATCTGACCTGTAACGGCTCCATCCAGATTATAAACATCTACTTGTGCCATTTTCTTCGCTCCTCCTTCGCCGGATTAGTTTGCCTTGACAGACGACTCGATGGAAATTAAGCCGCCCTTCGGGCCTGGGATTGCACCTCGAATTACGAGGATCCCTCTCTCACCGTCCACGAGGACGACATTCAAATTCTGTACGGTGCAATTCACAGCACCCATATGACCCGGAAGCTTCTTGCCTTTACGGACACGGGCAGGCGTTGTGTTGGCGCCCATGGATCCTACGCGTCTGTGATACATCGAACCGTGACCGCCGGGACCGCCCTTTTGACCGTGACGCTTGATGTTACCGGCAAAACCTTTACCTTTGGATACGCCGCTGACATCTACATGGTCTCCCACGATAAACATGTCAGATACCTTGATTTCCTGACCCAGAGAAAAACTATCCTCCGAGCGGAATTCGCGGACATGACGCTTTGCGGATACGCCAGCCTTTTCAAACTGACCTTTGTCCGGCTTGTTTACAAGCTTAATGCGAATGTCGCCAACGGCAACCTTCACAGCCTTGTAGCCGTCCGTCTGCTCCGTCTTGTTCTGAATAACGACCATCGGGCCGCACTCAATGACGGTCGCCGGGATTGCAAGTCCGTTCTCATCGAACATCTGTGTCATTCCGGCCTTCTTGCCAAGCATGAATTTACTCATTCCCTTTACCTCCCTTGGTTATTGGTTCGCGGGATTTTCCCGTGAACATGACCCCGGACACAACGGCAGATCTTGACGTATCTGCCCGTCCGGAAAAAAACCCGTCAAACCTTGAGTTCAATACTGACCCCAGCAGGCATGTCGAGCTTCATCAATGCATCCACCGTCTTCTGGTTGGGTGCAAAAATGTCAATTAGGCGCTTATGCGTACGAATCTCAAACTGTTCACGCGAATCCTTATACTTATGAGGAGAACGGAGAATCGTTGTGATTTCCTTCTCTGTAGGGAGAGGGATCGGACCGGAAAAGCTGGCGCCTGTTCTGGTTACCGTCTCAACGATACGTGCAGCGCTCTGATCAAGAAGTTCATGATCGAATGCTTTGAGCTTGATTCTTACCTTCTGTTTACCTGCCATAATTTCATCCTCCAAATTTGCTGCTTTCTTCAACCGTGCCGGGCGTTTCTTCTGTACCCGTCAGAAAACCCAGGAAACCAGTTACCGCAAATAAGTCTGCAGCACTATGGGCCTGGGCATGTGTTCAGATACAAAACACACGCTGCCATTAAATTGAAGTCGCCCGAATCTTATGTCCGGACTTCTCTGTCAAAGTTACCCGCCCGCCTGCGCAGCTCGCATGGCTTGCGGCAATCTCCGACATCTTCGCTTCTGCGCTCAGAATTTCGTCGCGCACGAAGTAGTTTATCCCAATTCGAATGGGTTTGCAAGAAGAATTTAACGAATATCCTGTAAAATTTGCTAAAAGCCGCCGGGGCTGCCGCAGAAACGGCATTTCAAGACTTTTTGCTGATTTCATTGATGAGAGAAAGCACTTCTTCCTTCGAAAACGAATACATCTTATCACAAAAATGGCACTCCAGACGGATTCCGTTATCATCATTTCCTAGGTCCTGCAGATCGGAAACACCAAGCGTCATAAGATTCCTCTCCATGCGGTCACGACTGCAGTTGCATTGAAACCGGACATTTTTCGTGGAGAGGTACTGAATTTCGGGATCTCCAAGAAAGAGATCCAGTATCTGTTCCGGAGACATGCCTTCTTCCAGCAGAAAAGTTACATCGGGAAATCCGCCGTACGCACGCTTTTCCAAATAATCAATCATCTCTTCACCCGCGCCCGGCATCAGCTGCACAAGGAACCCTCCGGCGTGCTTCAGGCCGTTGCTGTCGAGCAGCACTCCCAGCGATAAAATAGACGGCGTCTGTTCGGATACAGCCAGATAATAAGTGAAGTCTTCAGCGATCTCTCCGGAAATCAGCTCCACGGATCCGACGTACGGCTCTTTCAGACCCAGATCCCGGATGACGGTAAGCATGCCGTTACCCACCGCAGCGCCGACGTCCATCTTTCCCGGATAGTGAAATGTGTTTTCAACGACCGGTACGTTGCAGTAGCCCCGCACGTTTCCTTTGGAATCGCAGACCGCGGTCATGCCGCGGATCGGCCCGTCGCAGCGAATATTCGTCGTCTGCGTATCGTCTTCGCCCTTCAGAGTATCCGCCAGAAGCAGAGAACCGGTCAGGAATCGACCGAGCGCGGCCGTAGCTACCGGAGAGGTTTTATGAATGGCCAGCGATTCGCGGCACAGATTTGTGCTCCGAATGGCGAGTGCGCGAACTTTTCCTTCGAACGCCGCAGCACATACGATATAGTCCTGCTCATCCTGTCCGGTTGTTTCTTTTACGCCGGTATTGTCTGTATCTGTCATGTTGTTCTCCTACGTGTGAATCCTTCGGGGATCCTTCGGTGATTGATCTTCAGTTTTCTATTGCGCCGGGCGAAGTGCGGCATAGAATTCTCTCGTGCCTTTTCCATCGGCCTTCTGAAATGTAAGTTCTTTATATTTTGCAAGAAATTTCAAACCCGCCTGTTCCATACATTCCCGGATATCCGTCTCCGTATAGACCCGTTCCCTGATTTGCCCGTCATATCGATGATATTCGTCCAGTCCTGCCGCCGCCTTTTTAAACAGCGTCAGATCCGACGTGCTTATTTTGGTTTTCTCCGAAAAACGGTTCTCCCAGAGAAGTGTATAATCTTCTTCCACCGTATAAAAAAAATGATTCCCCAGCGTCTCTTCCAGATGATGCGGTGTCGCTATGTCAAAAATAAATAGTCCGCCTTTGTTGAGATAGTTGGAAAAAGAGGTGAGCATACGGAGAAAGTCGCTCTTGCGAACGAGATGATTTACTGTATCCAGAAGGCAGACAAAAACGTCGACGGTGCCGAACAATTCCATTTTTGTTATATCCTGGCAGAGAAACAGAATGTCGGCTCCGGAAGATGCGGCCTTGTCGCGTGCCTTTTCGAGCATAAGACGGGATGTATCGATACCGATCACATCATATCCGAGCTTATGCATTTCAAGGGATACGCCCCCTGTACCGCAGCCAAGATCGCAAAGAAGGAGACGTCCGTCCCGTCCGTCGCCTTTCTCAGGGCCGAACCGGCGAACGATCGCATCCAGATAATTTGCCCAGCGAACCGGATCGATATCTTTTTGAAAATGATCGTAAATTTCAGCCAGATCATCGTAGGATGAATTTGACATCCAGCTTCCCTCCGTCAGGTGATATATGGAACCGGATTTACAGGCGATCCGTTTACACGCACTTCGAAATGAAGGTGTGCGCCGGTCGATGTGCCCGTACTGCCGCAGGCAGCAATTTTCTGGCCGGCTGTCACCGTATCGCCGACGGCAACATACACGTCTTTGCAATGCGCATAGAGCGTCGAAATTCCGCCTCCGTTATCGATGACAATATAATTCCCGTAATTGGTGCCGCCTTTATTCTTTCCGGGGACGGGGGTATCCACTTTGATGACGGTTCCGTCAGCAGCCGCAACGATCGGATTGCCGTAAGCTCCGCCGAGATCCACTCCGGTATGCATCTTCATAACATGATATATTGGGTGCATGCGCATGCCAAATCCTGAATAGACCGTAGAGTCTCCCGGGTATGGCCAGGTCATTGATCCCTGCGGAGGGGCAACCGTTGTACCGGACTGCTGTTTGGCAAGTTCTTTCTGCAGAGAGGCGATCACGGAATCAAGTTCACTTGCCTTTGCATTCAGATCGTCTTCTTTCTGTTCCCACTCCGAAAGCTCGGTTTTCTTCTCATCAAGTGCATCCGTCGTCTTGCCGATCTGCGCTTCCAATGCGTCAAGCTCCGCCTGTTTCTGGTCCGCGACAGCCTGCATATCCGTAGCCTGCTGCTGTGCATACGCACTCTTCAGTTCCGCGTCATCCATTGCAGCCTGCAGTTCGTCGAGTGCCTGCTGATCCGCTTCACCCACGAGAGAAATAATTTCAAGATTCGTGAAAAATCCTGCAACACTGTCAGATTCGAGAACAATTTCAAACAAAGAACGGTTCTGGTATTCAAACATCGTACTCATGCGTTCCGAATACTGTGTTTTCTTGGTTTGCAGGGTATCCTGAGATGTCAGAAATTCGTCAAGCGCATCCTGTTTGGCCGTTAAAGCGGCTTCCAATTCAGCAGCGATCGTCTCATATTGTGCCTTCTGTTCGACGCTGAGCTGATTCAGATTGTCAAGATCCGACTCCAGACCGTTTTTCTCATCTTTCAGCGAGTCAACTTTGGTCTGCACCTCATCGATCTGGGCTTTCGCATCTTCTTTTTTCTTCTTGGCATCTGCTATATCCTGTGCAGTTGCTGCATTGTGAACGTTGGTATGTGTGCTGAAAGGTCTGGAGGATCCCAGCAAAGCCACCAGCATAACCAGACACAGAGCGAGCGCCAGATATCGGGTGCGCTTTTTGTTCCGCACCGGGACTGACGATGTTTTGATACGGCTCAGCTTATTCATTATATGTCCTCCGACTCAGACCTGAATGTATTTGCGAACCGATACTCCGCTTCCGAATGCGCCGATCAGGACTCCGGAAAAAGCACAGACCAGAAGAACGAGTGTGGAAAGTGAATGCATCGGAAGAATCGAGTAGAAACTTCCGGGATCAACTTTCGACATCAGCATGGAGAATATTTTGCTGTAGGCCAGATAGGTAATACCCCATGCACATACAGCACTGATCAAACCCACCATAGCACCCTCCACCACAAATGGCAAACGGATGTAGGCATTTGTCGCACCGATATATTTCATGATTGAAATCTCCGTCGCTCTTGAATAAACGGAAATACGCACCATATTTGAAATGATAAAGAGCGAAATTAGAAAGAGAACCGCAAAGGCTGAAGCCGTTCCGACGTTTACCCAATTCATCGCTTTTGTCAGAAATATCATAACCTGCTGTTCCTGCATGACCTTGTTTACGCCCGGAAAAGCTTCGAGGTGCATAACAACATCACCTGCAAAAGACGGCTTAACCAACTGGACACGATAGGTATAAGGAAGATATGTGTTGTAATCAAAATCATCGAGAATGGATGAACTGGAACCCAGATTCGTTTTGAACTGATTATAATTCTGTTCCGGTGTTGCCGCTTCAAAGAAAAGAACCTGTTCCTTATCTTCGCTCAGATATTTTGTGATGGCCGCCCGCTCTTCTTCTGAACCGTTCAGCTTCATGTACACTTCAATCGGCGGCTGCTGACCGACATTTTTCATAATATGTCGCGCGTCCGCTGAAAAGATAATAAACATGGACATGATAAGAAGCATGAGGAGAATTGTGGATATGGATGCCAGCGTAACAAGCGGATGACGCAGCATGCCTTGAAAACCTTCCCGAATCGAGTTGAAAAATGCGCGGATGCTCATGATTTTCCTCCCTCGATATGCGGTGCGACGGCACACACTGTATATCCGCTGTCCATGTCATCACGGATAATACAGCCCGCTTCAATTTCAATGACTCTTTTCTTCATGCGGTCGACCAGGTTGCTGTCATGCGTGCATATCACAACGGTGGTGCCGTTTCGGTTGATTTCTTCCAAAAGCGCCATAATGGATTCACTCGTCTGCGGATCCAGATTGCCGGTCGGTTCATCCGCAAGAATTAGCTTGGGGTCGTTTACCATGGCCCGGGCAATGGCCACGCGCTGCTGTTCACCGCCGGAAAGTTCCTGCGGCATCGCCGCCGCCTTATTCCGCAAACCGACGACGCTCAGCACGATATCCACCGTTTGAATGAGCTTCTTCCTGGGCATTCCGACGAGTTCGCCGGCAAAAGCGATATTCTCGAATACATTCTTACTCTCAATCAGTCGAAAGTCCTGAAATATCATGCCGATATGTCTCCGGAGAACCGGAATGAGAGATCTCTGCATATTTGAGATCGGAAATCGGTCGACAAAAACGAACCCTTGTGTCGGCTTCTCTTCTCTTGTGATCAGCTTGATGATCGTTGATTTACCGGAACCGCTTTTTCCAATGATAAATAGAAATTCGCCGTCCTCTACCTTGAAACTGACGCCGCGAAGAGCATCTGTCCCCGTTTTGTAAGTCTTATGTACATTGTCAAAACGAATCAACCGTCTTCCCCCTTGATCGACTGTCACCACTTACTAGCTGAAAGTCGTCCGTTCTTATCTTGTTTTTCCAGGTAGGTACGCACCATGGATGCAAGCTTGAAAAGCACGGCATCATCAAAACTGCGCAGATCCAGACCTGTGATTTTCTGCACTTTATCCAGTCGATAAACGAGTGTGTTACGGTGCACAAAGAGGCGCCGGGAAGTCTCGCTTCCATTCAGATTATTCTCGAAAAACTTCGAGATGGTGAGCAGCGTCTCCGAATCAAGTGCTTCATATGCGCCTTTCGGAAAAACCTCATCCAAAAACATATTGCAGAGCGTCGGCGGGAGCTGATAAATCAGACGTCCCAGTCCGAGCTTGTCATATCGCATTACATAACGGTCATTTTCGAAAATGCTTCCCACGCGAAGAGCCATTGTAGCTTCACGGTAGGATTTTGCCGCATCTTTCATCGTCTCGGCTGCCATGCCGATGCCGATAAAAACGCGGGACATGGATTCGGTGTTCAGATTATCCAGGATTGTCTTACTGGTCTCATCCACTGAAACATCATAGTTGTCACCCAGGTCGGATAAAAGGACAATGGTCTCTTCATCCATCGCAAGAACATAATGCGTCTTCCGGTCCGGAAAAAGATTATGCAGGATCTCCACGCAGGATGGTCCTTCGCTTTGAGCAACCCGGATGAGAAAAACAATGCGCCGGACTGCGTATGGAACTTTGAATTCTCTGGACTTCAAAGGAATATCACCCGGCAGTTCATTCTCCAGCAGAATATTCTTAATGAAGGTCTCCCGCTCGGCATCCGTATTGCGTTCCCGCAGAGCTGCGCGGATCCATTGCGAAATTAACTCCAGATAGGTCCGGGATGTCACATCCGTTCCGCTGATAAATCCGATATACTGCGTCTGGTCTCCTACTTGAATTTTAATGTATGTCTTGCCTGCGTTGCTCGCGATGAAATCATCCGACAAAAGAACCGCGCGAACCGAGGAATCTTCTGTGCCTTCCCAGGTTGCATCCGTACATGCGATAACCAGACCCGAGGTGTCCATGATACCCACGGTACGATCCAAAATCTGTCCGACTTCCTTAATACACTTCTTGATTTCTTCCATTGCAATCACCTACAAATACTTCCGCACAATTTGCTGCAGAAACGCACGCCAATTTAAGGGCTATTCCCCGTATATTCATTTTATCTTAAACGTTTCACGATCATGTTGCAAGAAGATAACAAGATGAAAATATTTCGATCCTCATGCCAGGTCCTCGACTGCGTCTGCGGAAGGCAATCGGATCGTAGTATTTTCATCAGTATTGCGCTTCGCGTAAAGGTATTCCTTTGAGAAAGCGCTTCGCGCTAAAGAAATGTGAACATATCGCGCCGAGAAAAGGGAATGTTTCCGCGGGAGCGAAGCTCCCTACACAACAATGGCTAGCTTCGTTTTGGCGCCTTTTTTGGGCGAAGCCGAAGATAGCAGAAATGCAAGTCATTTCGATCCTTTTCCGCGATTCTTACCTGATCTGATTAATAAAATAATGACGAGAACTATGATTGCCAAAAAAGTAATTTTCCCAAAAGCGTTTCCAAGTGCGTAAGGATCAGGAACAGCAAGCATCATTGATACATCCATATATTTGTCTCCTCTTTCGGTAAAATGGGTTATCGCGATGAATGCACATTGCGTTAAAAACGATACTGCGCATTCTTCAGATAATTGTACCAGATGACCGCTCGGATTCAACCGCAATCAAGCGACAGCTGCGTTTCTGCGAAATTTTTCCTCGAAAGCGAAGCTCCCAAATCAGAAAATGCGGTCTTCGTTTCGGCTCCTTTCGCAGGCGCAGCCGAAGACAGCAGAAACGGAAGATGCGCATTTTCGCGAAAAAGAGAAAAAACCGGCTCCCTTCACAGGAAGCCGGTTCTAACAACAGATTCAGATTTACGAGACGAGACTTAGGAAATGATGCTCTGCTCTGTCTCTTTGTCAAAGAGGTGGATACGGTTGGCATCAACAGACAGACCGACAACCTCGCCTACGCGGGACTGTGACGTTGTAGGATCAACTCTGGCCGTAAGAGGCAGCGAGCCGTTCACTGTAACGTAGAGATAGGTCTCAGCTCCGAGCAATTCGACAACGTCGACGTCAGCGGAGAAACCCGTCTCGGTGTGCTGTGAAACATACGTTGCATCATCCGTGATTGCTTCCGGACGTACGCCAAAGATGACTTCTTTGCCGTCATGATCCAGAACTTCAGGAATGGAGTAACGTGTAGGAAGCTTGATTGTTGTATTCTCGAAAGCTACATAAACAACGTTGCTATCGACATGAATGCTGGCGTTGATGAAGTTCATCGGAGGCATTCCGATAAATCCTGCAACAAAGGTATTGACCGGGTGCTCATAGAGTTCCGTAGGAGAATCAACCTGCTGGATGAATCCGTCCTTCATAACAACGATACGGGTACCCATCGTCATAGCTTCGGTCTGATCATGTGTAACGTATACGATCGTGGTCTGCAGTCTCTGGTGGAGCTTTGTGATTTCAACACGC